>Ga0315280_10000297_pt1 | contig 91901 bp, 87 predicted proteins | sample YL17G06_40_MG_FD_203697 | JGI IMG/M metagenome (GOLD analysis project Ga0315280, IMG submission 203697) | Sediment microbial communities from Yellowstone Lake, YNP, Wyoming, USA - YL17G06_40 | ecosystem: Environmental > Aquatic > Freshwater > Lake > Sediment | place: USA: Wyoming | collected...
TCAATGTTGGAATTCCATACCCAGACACTGCTTTCAAGCAGATGTTGAGCCAAACATGGGGATCGATAGTCAGCAGAGAGTTTTCATTGAGCATCGGGTGCTGGAACGGAGATCTGTACACAGACTCGAACGGCGACGGCATGCCAGACTGGTGGACAACCGTTCACAGGCTGCACACTTCACCATATGACGCGACAGACGCCTTTAGGTACGTTGGGACCGGCCCATACCGTGTATCGTTGTTCGATGAACAAAACAGCCTAGTTAGACTAAGTGGAAACCCGGCATACTGGCTTGGTTGGCCAGCGCCAGGAGCCAAAAGCTATCTGGAAAGCATTGAAATAAGCTATGTGGCAAGCTCGTGGACGAGATGGCAAGAATTTAGCTCGTGCAATCTGGACACGGCCCTGGTTTCTATACCCCCATATTTGATGCCCGTTAAGATCCCGCCGACCGTCAAGATCATCACGAATCTTCCGGGGTCGACTTCCTATTGTTTGCTGTTCACATTTACCATTGATGGCACAAGCAGCTTCATCGGGTCCGGACATTTCCCAGACGGTGTTACAACAATCTTCTTTAACAACACGCATGTTAGGAGAGCGTTTGCGTATTCATTGAATCGCACAAGGGTTCCAGAACTCTGGACCTATCCGTACGGCAGTAGTTATCTGGAGACGAGTCGACCGACCCCGCTGATTCATGGTTTGTTCCCGGATTATCACACGGGCATAGGAGGGTACAACATGAGCTATGACCTCGCTGAGGCAGAGCTTAAAAGTGCCGTTTTCGACGGTCAGAGCGTCTGGGACACAGGGTTCAATCTAACTATTCCATACTTGGGTGATTCGGTGCCGTCGATTTCCTTTTACTTTCTTGACTTAGTCCGCAGTTTCTTTGCACAACTAAGTACATACGACGGACGTTCTCCAGCATTGCCAGATTTTACGATAAATCTCCGCTTAATGATTTGGTCTGACTATCTTAGCTCTTTAACAACATTCAAGTCGCCGATCTGGCTAATGGGCTGGCTGCCTGATTTCGCAGACGCTGACAATATTATTCGCGTATTCATGCACAGCAAAGGCGATTTCAGCCGTTTGTCGAACTACACTGCAGACAATGGCTGGGGGAGTCTCAAGGACGAGCTGATAGACGTGGCAGTCAAGACGCCAGACGGCCCTGAGAGAGCTGCGATGTACGCTGAGCTAGAACAGATCTATATCGACGATTGCCCAAGCGTTCCACTCACTCAAACGATGCACCGCAAGTTCCTACAATACTGGGTCAAAGGTTGGTACTATAATCCCGTCTACCCATCGGACTACTACTATCACTTGTGGAAAGAAGACACGTGCTGGGCGGACATAACGGGCGAAACCCCGGGAGTTTCAGACGGCATCGTCAACATGAGGGACATAGGCTACGTATGCGACCGGTTCTCAGCAAAAGCGCCAGACCCAGCAAGAAACCCGCCCCTGGACCCTAAGTGGGGAAACGGAGCCTACGGGCTTGGATGCGCAGATGTCCACGGCGATAGAAAAGTGGACGTGAGGGACATAGGTGAAGCGTGCGCCCATTTCGGTGACCGTGCCGAACCATAACGTAAACTCTCCATTTTTCTTTTTTTGTACCTAGCCAAATTGCTCAAACCATCTAACAACACAATAACAGTGCGTGTTTCAGAATAATTCCAAGAGTGCTTGGAACTGACTTAACTTCCGCAGACTAGGAACCCGTGTTCAAGTGCTGTATTATCGAGGGCAGGTCCGTTATCGACGTGATGAGGTAGTTTGCTCCGGCGTCGATCAACTGCTTCGGCGCAGAAACTCCCGCAAGCAAGCCAACAGCGACGACTTTGAGTTCTCGGGCGCATTTCATGTCGCCAACCCCATCGCCGACGACGACGGCTTCTTCCGGGCTGACTTTCAGGTCATTCAGCACCGCTTCCAGATGCTCAACGTTTGGTTTGACATACTTCACGCTGTCTCTCGGCTTAACCGTGTCGAAAAACTCTGAAATCCTGAACCGTTTGAGAATGTACTCGGCGGACCTTTTGCCGTTGACGGTGCACAAGCCCATTCTCAAGCCCAATTTTCTCAAAGCCTTCAATGTGTCCAACGCTCCGGGAAGCAGGCTCGTGGTTCTTGCCGCTTCTAACTCGTATTTTTCAGCGATTGTCGACGCTTTCGCTCTAACGTTTGCGAAGGTTTCTTTTGGTTTGCCGTTGTTCTTCAGGAAGATTTGGGCTTTATTAAGCATTTCAAACATACTTTCGTTCGGCGACAGAAGAGACGCTGGCAAACCCTGTTTCATGAGGAAGCTTCTAACGTCGGCTCTGACGCTTTTGTAGTCTATGTTGAAGCTGGCAACGGTTCCGTCTAGGTCGAAGATCACAGCCTTGATCATCGTCGCATCCTCGATGTTGCTTGTAGAAGCTGAGGCTTAATATCTAGGCGAAAATAAACCTTCTCATCAAATCCTCTTTGTGCTGAAAACATGAACAATTAGCTAATAGTCCAAGTACAACGTTCCCTTGAACACCATCACCGCATTGCCTATAAGCTCCACCCTGTCACCGGATTTCACGCGCACGATCAACTCGCCGCCCCTAAGCGACGCCTGATAGGCTCGCATCACTTTTTTCTTGAGGATCTTAGACCAGTACGGGGCCAGAACGGTGTGGGCCGCTCCTGTCACAGGGTCTTCGTCGATTCCAATCCAAGGTGCGAAGAAGCGGGAAACGAAGTCGAAAGGCGCCTTTCCAGAAGCGGTCACTATGACGCCCTCAATCTTCTCTTTTCCACTGTCTAAAGATCTCATCAGTTCAAAGTTTGGTTTCAGGTTTCTAACGTCTTTTTCACCGTGCAGGTGAATCAACAAGCTTTCCATGTTCTTGCCATATGCTACGTTCTTGAAATCTTCGACGCCTGTCGCTTGGATGAGTTCTTGCGGTGGAGCAATCTCTATGGGGGCATCCATGGGAAAATCTAAGCAGATTCCTTCCTTCTCCTTTCTTGCCGTTAGGTTGCCGCTCTTCGTCCTGTAGGTCAACTCGTCACTGAGCACGTTGACACCGCGAAACAGCACTGCGGAAGCGGCGAGTGTAGCGTGTCCACATAGGGGAACCTCCACGGTAGGAGTGAACCAGCGCAGAGAGAACACTTTCGTCTCCTTTATCGGCTTGCCCCCGAATGGCCGCAGAAAGGCGGTTTCTGACAGGTTCATTTCCGCCGCTATCGCTTGCAGTGTCTGGTCTTTTAGAGTGTCATGTAGTATGCAGACAGCAGCCGGGTTTCCCTTGAATAGTTCTGAGGTGAAAGCGTCCACCTGATAAGTTAAGATTTCTTTCTTGCCAGGCATGCTCATGACCCTCTCTAGCCTCGTAGTGTGTGGTCTGCTTAGTTTGTGTTATAAACCTTTGTCAGGGCTAAACTGATTAACCAACCTCGCGCATTATGCATTGATGTGCCATGAACGTTGAAGAATACACGAAAGAAAAGCTCTGGCCAATACTCCTTGAAACGGTTCACGCACTAGTCATGTACCCAAGCCACAAAGGCTACACGCAAGACGCTATTCTGAACGAAAAGCCAGACATTACGCCCGAGGAACTTGCCGCGAGACTGAGAATTCCCTTGGGCGAAGCGCTAATTATGCTCTATGAGTTAGCCGAAGAAAGAAAATTCAAGCCTTAAGGTGTGCAAGCTCACTTCTTACGGGCTTTCAGTGCTTTAACGAGCCTAAGGTCTTCTTTGTATTTTGTTCTGCATGGATGTCCTTCAGCTCTGAAGATTTGGGGTTGCTTCAGGGTGGCGACGACTGACCAGAGGGTTCCCAACTTGATACTTTCGATATGCGAGCACACATAGCCGCTATGGTTTGCCAGGATTTCCTGAGCAGCTTTTGCGTCGATTTTTCCTTCGTGCTGTTTGACCGCTTCATAAATTGTTGTGTATCTCGGAACAGAATCCGGCGGCCTTTCCTTCAAATTCTGCACCTTCAACATCTCGGGAAGAACAGGATGGTTCGTGCAAACGATGAAACGATCATCGCCTTCCGGAGCACGCACCATAACCTTTTCTGGAGAAGCTTCAACGACTGCTGTGTTTCCCTCTGAATCAGCCAACAAGTAGTTATTTGCACTCGAGAAATGCAGATGTGACAGAGTCTTAAGAGCATCTTTCACGGTGGCACATTTGTCAAGCACGTACCGCACTGCGAAGATGAAGCTGACACCTGGCTCCGTGCTTTTTTCCATCACTCCCGTCATCGCCACTGCTAATCCCTTCTCGTTCACGCCGTCTTCTCTTCCGACAAAAACGTCAGAATGCCCTATGCTGAAGTAGCCGTCTTTTGGGCAGGTCAAGAAGCTCTCGACATGTTTCGCGAAACTGTAGTAGAAGTCGTAGTTGCGGCCAAACACGACATCAGAACCGTTGAACACAGCAAAAGCGCTGCATGCGGGTTCAGCTTTGAAGGCGCCAACGCAGAAGAGAAAAGCCGAAAGGTCCTCATATGAAGTGTGGCAAGCGTCGGCAAACCCTCTGATTTCCTCGAGAATGTCTGGGAAGAACTGTTGGACGTCTTTTTCGCTTCTCTTTCCGAAATCGAGTTTTTCGGCGCGTTGGGGTCCAATCCTGAACCCGTGTTTGTAGAGGATGCTTCCATACCGGTAGCCCATGTCATAGTACGAGCCTCTCACTAGTGAGTGAAACATGCCTGCCTATTCTCCTAGGTTCATCGTTTGAGTGTTGCTGCGGCTGACTCGAATTTTCTCTTCACTGTTTCAAACGGCGCTCCCACGACTTCGATATTCTCCAAGCTCCCTTCACCAAGTCCTCTTCTGACAGCTTCTTGTATGACGGCAACTTTCTCAGGGTGCAAGCCAGCCAGCACGGCTCCGACGGTTTCAACCGCAACCGCATCCCGCCCCACTATGAGCGTATCTGTCTTCACCCGGTAACGGGCACTGTTCACCCCGGCTCTTGGCACGATTCCCGCTCCAGCATATAGGTAGGTCCCGTCAAGAACAGCAAGGTCTATCCTGTCGATGGCCTCGTAAGCGTCCAGCAACGTCGCTTCAAGTTTCTTGTGGAACCTAGCTTTTTTCCTGTCAGGAATTAGCCCCAGAAGGTTTTTGAGAACGCTACCCTTGTCGAAACCACGCACAACATGCGTACTCACAAACACGTTGGGCTTGAAGAGTAAGTGAGAAAAGGCGATTTCTTCGTCGGCAATCTTCACTTTCCTCGTGTTCGTGTCTTCGGAGAGGTTGAAGGGCGTCACTTTTTCAGAATAGAGTTCCTTCCATATTTGGAGTCTTTCGCTTCCTTTTCCTCTGTAGTTGTCGGATTCGACCACGTAAACGTGTGGAGCTTTGTTGAAGCTGTTGACGATTGCGTCGAGGACGCTGACGGTAGTGTGGGTTTCTCCTCTAGGGTCGAACACCCCTACTTTTATGACCACACTCTTCTTATCGCTGTGCAGGTCGCTTATTCCTCCGATCAGCCCTAGCGCCTTTTCAAAAGAAGCTCTCACATCCTTGTCGAATTCGACGATGGCAACCTTGGACACGTCCTCTCCTCCCGTTATTGCCGTTTCATATAGAGGAAAGCTGGACTAAAGGGTTTCCGAAGGTTTCGGCGAAATTTATTGCCAGGAAGTAACTTTGTGTGCTGACGGGCAGATTTATCTGCTCAACCGCAACATAAGATGGAACTTGGAAGCGGACGAATGAGCGACTACGACAAAACTGAGCAGCTTCTGAAGGCGTTGGCTGACAAGTCTCGACTTAAGATACTGGAACTCATCCAAGAGGAAATCTCTAACCCGGGCGACATCGCCAGAAGACTGCAGCGGCACAGGTCAACGATTGAAAAACATCTGCGCGTTCTTCTGAAGGCAAACGTCGTCGAGAAAGTTCCATCATTGACGAAAGACGGGCACCTCGCAATCAAATACAAGATACGCGCCGAAGCAAGCCAACTTCTGACGATCGTTAAGGATGCCTGTAGAGAATTCTAGTTTCGACACGTCCTTGAGTTTTCAGATAATCTGGACGCTCGACGCTTTGAAAGCCAAATACAGTTCAGCACCCAAGTTTAGCCCCATCTCGTTGAAAGATTTTCTGGTTATCTGCACCACGAACGGTTTTCCAGCGTCAACCTTCAGCCGCACAATCGAATCTTTGTCTAGAATCTCTATGATTTTTCCCTTCAAAACGTTCCTTGCGCTCGACGTCAGCCGGGCTTTCGACAAGATTATGTCCTCGGGGCTGATGAAAACCGAAACTTCCCCAGAAACCTGAACGGACGCCTCAATTTCAACACCGTTGCCAACGTCGATTAGAGTTGTTCCGGCATCAGTGACTCTCGCCCTTCCAGCGAAGGAATTCTCCACCGCGGCGAAGCTTGCCAAGGTTTTAGACAGCTTGCCGAAGATCTCTGCGGGTGTGCCGACTTGGCTGATTCCGCCGTTATCCATCAGAGCAATGGTGCTGGGCAGATTCTTCGCCTGGAATATGTTGTGCGTCGCGATAACTATCGTTGCTTTGAGCTCACGATTGACTGACCCAATTATTTCCTCTACGATTGCGGCGTTTCTGGGGTCCAGGTTCGCGGTTGGCTCATCCAGAAGCACCAGTTTAGTGCCGAGAACCAAGGCTCTCGCGAGCGCGACTCTCTGCTGTTCGCCGCCGGAAAGTTTTTTGGCTTGCCGCTTTTCGAAGCCATTCAACCTCACAAGTCTTAGTGCGTTGGCAACTTTGTCATGTATGGCGTTTTTCGGCACGTTTCTTATCTTCAAGCCGTAAACGACATTGTTGTAGACTGTAGTGTTGAAAAGAACAGTCTTTTGAAAAACCATGGTGCTGTCCAAGCGTAGCAGTTCCATGTTCTTGTAAGTAACCTTGGTGCCTTTGAAGTACACTTCGCCCTTTGAGGGTCGTTCAAGAAAAGCCAAGATTTTGAGCAACGTCGTTTTTCCTGAACCGTTGGGTCCAAGCAGAGCTAAGATTTCACCTTGCCTAGTTGCCAAACTGACATTGTCTAAAGCGGCTTTTCCGTCGAAAACCTTAGTCACATTTCTTAACTCTGCGATGCTCATTTTCTTCTCCGCCTGTAAACGTTCACCATGAGGGTTGCCAAGGTTATTCCGAACACGACTGTGAGAAGTATCACTGTCCACGCTATGCTCAGTTCCAAATTTCCCCGAGCTGTTTCAAGAGCAATCCCGGTCGTTAGAACTTCTGTTAAGCCCGCTATGTTTCCGCCGACCAACTGCGCGACGCCCAACTCTGCGACAGCACGGTTGAAACTGGCGATTCCCGCCATGACAATCCCGTTTGCAGCCTCTCTTAGAACTGCCATTGAAGCTCGGGCGTCAGAAGCCCCTAAGGTCTTGGCGAGATTCGCTATTTCAGGGTCAACTTCTTCTATGGCTATTGTCGACAGAACAACGATCAGCGGCGTTATGAGCACTGCTTCGCCTAGGATGATGGCGGTAGGCGTGTATAGCAAGTGAAGGAACCCGAGCGGTCCTGCTCGTGAAAGGATTAGGTAGAGTATCAAGCCCAAGCCCACGGTGGGTATGCCTACCATGGCGGTGAAGAAGCCTTTTATAAAGAGTCTAGCCCGCTTGCTCGTTCCCAAAAACATGGCGATGGGTATCCCCCACAGAATAGCGAGCAGAACTGCTGTGCCGGACACGAAGAGCGAGCGGAAAGTCACCTCGTAGACCCTTGGATCCCCGGCGAATATTAACTCGAAAGCCTTGCGAATACCTTCTAATATGTCGACCAAACTTGCTTCCTACTATCCATACAGGTCTGAGGGCACTCCGTCTCTGTACTGCTCTGGACATTCAGTGCCACTAAAGAAGGCATAGTTCTTAATCCACTGAGCGTAAGGCTGAGGCGAGTTCTGCTTGATAGGCTGGACGGCGCCGTAGAACAGGCTTTGGTCATATTGGTCTTTGCCGTAGTTTTCAATTAGCTGCTGCCCCTCGTCTGAGACCAAGAACTCAATGAACTTGACGGCATCATTGAAGTTTACGCTGGGATGCAAAGTCTTGTTCACTGCCATTGCACTGTAGACGTTCATGAGTGCGTATTCTTCGGTCATGAAGGTCGTGAGTGTTATTTGATTTTGAGTTTTGTAAGCTAGGTAGGTGCCCTTGTCCGAAAGCGTGTAAGCTGAGAATTCTTCGGCTTTCAGGAGGGTTTCTCCCATGCTTGGCTGGCTGGCGTTTATGAACCACGACTGCTCCCCTGATATTATGCTGTAGCTGTAGTTTGCTTGCTGCCAAAGACTTGCCTCTTTCGCGTTGGTGCCTGAATTATCGCCCCTCGAGATCCAAGCGATCGTGTTGTTGCTCCTTCCATATTGAACAATTTGTTTCAGGCCCGCTGTGGCGTTTAATCCCTCTATGCCCGCCGGGTCAGACTGTGGACCCACGATCGTGAAGAAATTGTAGGCGAATATCTTCCTGCCGACACAATAGCCGTTCACCAGCGTGTCGTTTTCCATCTTTGGCGAATGAACGAGCGTCAGGTCCACGTCACCGTTCTGCGCGTGCTGGAGTGCGATGCCCGTGCCCACAGCTATGAAATTGACGTCGACGGGGTATTTTGCCTCAAAAGCCTTTTCCAGTTCGTCGAGTAAACCGGTGTCGTTTAGGCTTGTGGTTGTGGAGATCATGAGTCGTCTCTTGGAGAAGTATTGGAAATACACGAGGGTTCCAGCGATTATGATCACGACCATTGCGACTGCGGCTATAATCATTTTTTTCCATGTTTCCATGCTGTCACCGTTATGATTTCACATTCATATCGGCTACACTTATAAGCCTAACGAAACAACAACATCAACTCGTATGCCAAACCCTGAAAAACTCAAGCTATCATTCAAGATCTGGCTGGAATACCGAGGAAAGCCCTTGCTAGGAAAAGGCGGAGCCGAAATCCTCGAACAGATCGAGAAAGACGAATCACTTTCAAGAGCGGCGAAGAACCTAGGCATGTCCTATCGGTACGTCTGGAGTTACCTGCAGAAAATCGAGAAAACCATCGGCAAGCCGATCGTGGAGACCTATAGAGGAGGAAAGTATGGTGGAGGCGGCGCAAAACCAACCAGATTCGGCAAGAGCTTGCTGACAGAGTACAAGCTGATGGAACACCAGTTTGACAAGTTTCTAGCTGAAAAGGAAAAACAGCTGAAGCTTTGAGCGCAAGTCCAGGACTATTCTACGACATAGCGGTAGGCTATGTGCTCGCCCGCCGTCGCACTCTTCCTTATTACGCGCAGTATCTCGCCCGGCTTCGCCCCGATGGCTTTGACTGCCGGGTCGGATGCCTTAATCTGTGGAAGCTGATAGGGCTTAACCCTGTACTGCTCAAGCAACTGCTTGCATTCTTCCTCGGGCAGAATCTCGTGTCTCGGCATGAGTTCATGCTCAAACAGGTCGAAGGCGGGGAAGGTTCTCGGCAGAAGTTCGATTCCTTTCTTCTTGGCACCCTGTTTCACGGCGTGCGTGTATCTTCCGCTCGTGACGATTATGCCTCTTTCGACCTCTGCGTCTTTCATGGCTTTCTGCATCTTGTTGACGGCGGTTATACCTATGGTCGCTTCATCCGGAACGCACCATATGAGAGCGTTCTCCTTGTCCTTCGGAATCTTGACAAGATAGCTTATTGCGTCTTGGCGCTTAGTCTTCTTGAGAAGCTTGTATCCTCGAAGCTTAATCACAACCTCAGCCTTGCGCTCTTCTAGACTTTCGAGTTTCGAACTCAAGCATTGAACCCCTAGTTACAGAACATTCGAACCTAAACGACGGCTGAACCCTTTAAACTTTACGCTTTCAACCTTAGACACGCAACACAACATTGTCAACAAAACTTTTCATGGCATCAGCGAACCCCACAATGTTCTCTCTCGACCGTGGCTTCAACACCCTAAAATCCTTATCCAGCGCATCCGCCGGGACAAATTGTTGAAAGGCAAAGGTTTTCGCGCCCTTCGCGAGTTCGCTTATTCTAGGTATGTCTTCAGCGTCGGCAAAACCGGGAACAACGGTCATCCTAAACTCATACGGGACTTTCCCGGTTTTCAGCATTTCGACGGTTCGCAAGAGTGGAGCTATATCCTTAGCACCCAAGCGTCCGTACTTGTCCAGAGAAGTCTTCACATCCAACGCAACGTAGTCCACGTACGGCAAACATTCCTCCAAAACCTGAGGATAAAACCCGTTTGTATCAAGCTTTACTAGGAACCCCCTGTCCTTGAGTTTCTTCAGAAATTTGGGAAGCTCCTTATGCATCGTCGGCTCCCCACCCGTGACGACAACAGCGTCAACGTATTTTTTCCGGCTTTCAAGAATCTTAAGCGCGGTCTCTTCTTGCAGAAAAGGGGGCTGCGGGTCCACGACTATCCGCCAATTGTGACAGTAGGGACAGCGCAGGTTACAGCCCGGAGTGTACAGTACTGACGCTATTCTGTTCGGAAAGTCGATGAGACTTGTTTTTTGGATTCCGCTGAACTTCATGCTCTTTTTCACTCACGCCGGAACTGCTGCCACCGAAGGCGTCATGACAGACTTGTCAAAAGTTTGGCGAACGGCGAATTCCGCCTGTTTCCCGTCGTTCCACTGGTCCACGGGACGCAAGTAGCCAACCACCCGCGAGTAGACCTCACACTTTGCTCCGCACGTTGGGCATTCCTTGTGTTCGCCCGTCAAGTAACCGTGGTTCGGGCAAATGCTGAACGTAGGCGTCAACGTAAAGTATGGGAGATGTGAACTCCAAGACACCTTCTTGATAACTTCAGCTGCAGCCTCCCACGAGCAAAGCCGCTCGCCCAAGAAAATGTGAAGCACCGTTCCACCCGTGTAAAGGGGTTGAAGCCTCTCCTGATGCTCAAGAGCCTCGAACAAGTCACCCTCGAAATCCACCGGCAACTGCGAGGAATTAGTGTAGAAAGGTGCAGCCCCCTTCGCGACGTGCTTCTCGTTAGCGACGATTGCGCCCGGATGCGCCTTCTTGTCAATGCGAGCAAGCCTGTACGTGGTTCCTTCCGCCGGTGTAGCCTCAAGGTTGTAGATGTTTCCAGTTTCCAGCTGGTAGTCCGCCAGCTTCTCCCGCATGAAAGTAAGCACCTTCACCGCGAACTCCAAACCCTCAGGCGAAGCTATGTTACATCCTTCGCCCAGAAGGTTCAGAATCGCCTCGTTCAACCCTATCAAGCCGATGGTTGAAAAGTGGTTCTTCCAGTACTTGCCGAACCCCTCTTTGACACGGTTGAGATACCGCTTAGAATACGGATACAAGCCGTTTTCTGTGAAGTTCTCAAGACCCTTACGCTTTATCTCCAAACTGTCTCTGGCAATGTCCATAAGCGCTTTCAACCGCTCAAAAAACTCGTCCTCATCCTTCGACAAGTAGCCGATTCTCGGAAGGTTCAACGTCACAACACCGATCGAACCCGTCAACGGATTTGCGCCAAAAAGGCCGCCACCCCGCTTGCGAAGTTCCCTATTGTCAATCCTCAGTCGACAGCACATGCTCCTCACGTCTTCGGGCTTCATGTCCGTGTTCACGAAGTTGGAGAAGTAGGGAACACCATACTTAGCCGTCGCCTCAAAAATCTTCTGCGCTACTGGCGAGTTCCAATCAAAATCCTTCGTAACGTTGTACGTTGGAATCGGAAAAGTAAACACCCTGTTCTTGGAGTCGCCGTGACCCATAACGCTGGCGTATGCCATGTTGAACATGTCCACTTCCTCCTGCATACCGCCGTAAGTGTCCTCCAGCATCTTTCCCCCGAAGACGACGGGCTCATCCTTCATGAAATACGGAACCTTCAGGTCGAGAGTCACGTTCGTGAACGGCGTCTGAAAACCCACGCGCGTCGGCACGTTCATGTTGAAGAAGAACTCTTGAAGCGCCTGCTCCACTTCTTTCGCGTTCAACCCATCATAGCGTATGAACGGCGCGAGGCAACTGTCAAAGTTGCTAAAAGCCTGAGCTCCTGCAGCTTCGCCTTGGAGCGTGTAGAAAAAGTTGACCACTTGCCCGAGCGCGGTCCTGAAATGCTTCGCCGGCTTGCTCTCGATTTTCCCCGCAACTCCGCCGAATCCGGAAAGTAGCAAATCTCTAATATCCCAGCCGACGCAGTACGGTCCAAGAACGCCTAGGTTATGGATGTGCATGTCCCCGTTGAAGTGCGCCTCCGCGATGTACCGCGGATAAATCCGCGTAATCCAGTATTTCGCGATGATCGTGGACGAGACGTAGTTGTTCAAGCCCTGGAGCGAATAACTCATGTTCGAGTTTTCCCTAACCCGCCAATCCTCAACGTCCAAGTACTGATCAACAAGGTCAGCAGAACTTAGAAGAGCCGCAAGTTCTCTGAGGTCCTGATGCTGCTTCCTGTAGAGAATGTAGGCTTTGGCTGTCCGCGCATGCCCCTCCTCGATTATAGTCTTCTCCACAAGGTCCTGGATTTCCTCGACCGTTGGAACGCCTTCCTCGTCGAAACGCTTCTGGAGATCAGCCACAACTTTGTCGCTCAACTTCTTTGCCTGTTCCCGGTCTTTTCCGCCCACTGCCTTGGCAGCTTTCCAGATGGCGTTCGTTATTCGTTCTTGGTCAAACGGTTCTAATCTTCCATCTCGTTTCCTAACAGCCTTCATTTTTTCACCTCTTGAAGAACACGCCTAAAATCCTCGGGCTCTTCAAAACGCTTGTACACAGAAGCAAACCGGACGTAGGCTATCCTGTCCAGTATCTTCAGGTATTTCATGACAAGGTCTCCGATTTCCTGAGAACTCACTTCTTCCTTGCCTTGCAACGCCAAATCCTGCCTAACCCGTTCGGCTAGCTCGTGGATCTGCTCCGCCGTCACGGGCCTTTTCTCACACGCTTTCTGGAGACCCCTTAAGACCTTGTTCAGATCGAAACGTTCAAGCCTATCGTCCTTCTTTCTAACCATAAGCTCTATGGTTTCTATGTACTCGTAGGTCGTGAAGCGCTTTCCACAGTCGCCGCACTCCTTGCGCCTTCTCACGGAATTGTCCTGCGAGTCTCTGGTTTCGAGGGTTTTGAGGTTTTCAGACCCGCAATATGGACACTTCATAAGTTCACCGTCGCGCTTCACAATTCTAGTGGTTTTATAGCTAAAGTAGACGCTAAAGGTAGGGTTCACTTATATAAGTCCTTTCCACATTATGTTGAAAATAGTCGGTCAAGGGCTTACGGAAGACATGAGTTGTATAGACATGATTACGATAAAGAAATCATGCCAAAAACGGTGTTTCCGGGTGAAAGAGACCCGTTTCCGAGTAATGTGAAAGGTGCTTAAGATTTGCCGTACACTTCTGTGCGCTTCAGAGCGTCTTCGCCAAGATGAACGACCATTTTCTCTCTTCCTTCAAGGTGAAGCCGAATTCTCTGTAGAGTCGCAGCGCAGGAGCGTTGGTCTTCAGAACCGTAAGTTCCAATCGGGTCTTTTTCAGTTGTCTGGCAATGCGGGCACTGTGCAGAAGCATGTGTCCAGCTATTCCGTGCTTGCGATATTCTGGAGCCACTGCAAGGCTGGAAACGTAGAGTGCATCTGGTTTTTCGTGCAACGCAAATATGCCGACGGTCTGCTCTCCTAATCTAACGAAGTAGCGTCTTCTCCGGAAACGTCTTGTCCGGAAATATGCGACCTCAGCACCGAGAACGTAAGGCACAAACATGATGGGGAAAAACAGTCTAAGAGCCTTCGAAATGAACGGATGGATTCCTTTGCTATCCTTGAAGTAGTCAAAGTTAAGCTTGTTAAAGCGAAGATGCTCCAGCCTGACTGCAGGTTTGACTCGGAGAAGAGGATGAATGTCATCTGCCATGGTGATGTTCCTGCGCGAAGTTGCGCTGCTCATCATTTGCGGAGTTTTTCAACCTTGGTGGCAAGGAAAATTCCCCCGACGAAGATAAGTACGACTGTGAGAGAGGCGAACAGCCCTACGTATCCCAAGGTCGTTACGAGTATTAGACTGCACACTAGAGGTCCTAGAGTTTGGCCCATGTCCATGATTGAGCTCAGAAAACCCATAGCACTGCCGACGATATTCATGGGTACAAGTTCGCTCACTAAAGCCGGTGTGGAAGAGGTCACGAGCGAGAAGCCTAGACCGTAAACCATGGCGAGAAGCAGCAGCACGGGAAATTGTGAAGAAAATGGAACGGCCAACAAAGGAGCGGCACTGACTACGCATCCGACAATTATAGGAGTTCGTCTGCCAGTCCTGTCCGAAAGCCGCCCAAGGTAAGGCTTCGAAAGCAACACGACGACCAGCAGACTTGCCAGGATGACGCCCTGCAAGAGAGCGTTGACACCAATATGTCCCAAGTATTTGACTAGGAAGAAATCCACAGAGCCATAGACGTAGTATTGACTTGCCTCCACCAAACCGACCACAAAGAAGCCAGGGGTCTTGGCGATGTTCTTCCAACTTTGGATAAGGCTTCTCACCGCAGTTCCGTTCAGTCTCGATGATTGGGAGGCTACGGCTTTTCTTTCGCCCAAGAACGCCAACGCGGTCGCGAATGCCGTCAAGCCAGCAGCAGCCACAGCAATGTAAAGTGCGTGGAAGTCTAGGCTTGTGACAAACAGTATGTATCCGCCGAGAAGGGGTGCGAGAGTTCTGCCGACTATTGTCACGGAAGAAAAGAGAGAAATGCGTTCTCCCCTCTTCGTCGGAAAATTCTCCGCGATCAACGCTTCGGCGATGGGCACGAACATGCCGGTGGCGAACCCGTGATAGAAACGCACGAGAATGAGCTGCCACCAAATTGTCACGAAGAGATAAAGAAACGGCGCTGAAGCAAAAACGAAGGCAGAAAAAAGCAGCATCTTTCTCCGGCCAAAAATGTCCGAAAGAGACCCAGCCGGTAGCGCAATCAGGATTCCGGGAATGGTTGAGGCAGTTGCGACAACGCCTGTCCAGAAGCCCTCGGGAGTCTGAAGGTACGCGGCGAAGGATGGTAGAACGGGGCTTTTTGACATGGTTGAGCTTAGTATCGCGAAGAACCCGGTTACGCACAGCACTAAGAATACGCGGTTTGTCGAGTTTTTCAGTTGCAGGTTCATTCTGGGACTAGTCCATGCTATTCTTGCATCTTTCTCTTCAGAAACTCTGTCTGCTGCCTTCTGTCCATTCTTGCCAGTTCATCCTTGTGCTGCTGGCGGAGCAGCTTGAGCTTGCAGTAGTTGTACAGTGCATCGTACACGTATCCGGCTTTCTCCACTGCTTCAAAATCGTCTTTGGCGTTGAACCTTGCGCCTGTCATTATCGCGTCTAATCCTATGCCTTCGGGCGCTGTCGCTTTGTCGCTCGTGTCCGCAGAATGGATGATTTTGGCAAGCTCGTGCAGCACAGGGTCTGTCAGGTGGTATTCGTCGATTATGGTTTCGAAGCTGCATTTTCCGTTTCTATGCCCAAGTTTCACGCCGGGGGCATCGAAGGGAATCGCATTCTGGGTTTTGACGGCCTGTTCGATTTTCTCTGTCGGCACGAAGATGAATTCTGTTTGAGGGTCGATGAACTTCTTGATGAGCCAAGGGCACGCGGTTCTGTCTACGTGAACGTATTCGCGAGTTACCCATTTCACAATCTTCACTCGCCTATGATAGTCGCCACAAAGATTGAAGTCTAACATTATAAGTCTGACGCAGAAGCAGCACTGTTTTGGTGGGTACTCGTCTTGGCAGAGTAAAGAAAAATGGGGTTGTGAAGGGTCGAATCCGTGATTTTTATGGTTGCGTCGTGTGGCCAAAGTGTGCGCATGCAAAACCTATGTCTCTCATGTCTATCTTTCTGTCACCGTATACGTCGCATCCGTAGCAGCCGTACGTGCCAGGGGCCCACTTAGAATCATACGGTGGGTCTCTGTATGGGTCTGGTGCTTTGGCTCCGAAGTGACCTGCGATATAGCCTATGTCCCGCATGCTGCATACGCCGTCTGGGTAGGGTATGTACTGTGGGGGGAGAGCAGCACCCATCACGTCAGCCCAGCATGTATTCTCTTTGTATAGCTTGTAGAAATAGTCGCAGGTGCCAAGGAAAGGACTGACCGAAGCCCCGTAAAGGGCGTTGTAGTACCAGCCTTTAACCCAGTACTTCACCCATTTTCGGCCTATTGGTTGAGCGACTGGAAGGCTCGGGTCGTCTGCGATGTATATCCCGTCTAGGTCGGAATAATAGATTGTTCTTTTGGAACTATTGTCTGAGGTTTTGAGAGCTAGGTCTATTAGAACATCTTTGTTCAGGGTCGTGTTCGAGCCAAGAGTCGTCCAGCCGTTTTCGACTGTGTAATTCTGGATGCGGGCGAAGTAACCCGAACTGTGCATGAATGAGCGTTTGAGGTTGTCTGCATCCGCAAAGTCGGCCTGCCACCCAGTTATGAAAGCAGGCAGCATGAACTCTTCCATGCTGTTCAGGAATGACGGCCAGTCCACTCCTACAACATCTATGATAAACGCCTTGTCGTTGGCAGCGTTTATTTCGTCAAAAGTTGTTTTCATTCGTTCACATGCCATTCTTCTGTCGTCGTTTCCGGCGTTGTAGTACATTATTAGGTGGAAGCCGCCCCAGTCCCAGACGCTTCTAGTGACGTCGTCTTGGGTGAACATGGCTTGCTGCAGCATTTCTATCACTTTGGTTGCGTTTATGTCATATGTCCATGGAGGATCTGGGCCGTACGTGTAGTAGTCCGGTGTAAGACAGTAGATGTCTGGTGTCTCTCTGCATATCGCCTCTCCAAGGTAAACGGTAGATAAGTAGCTGCTACGATTGAAAGCGTAGCTGAAGGCTTTTCTAACGTATGAATTGTTGAAAAAGTTGTAGGGTATTCCGTCTGGAAGACTCCCAGTGAATATGCCGGGCGCTGTTGGGTCTGTTGTGAAGGTGAAGAAAACGGCGTCGAGCATCAGACTCGGCGAAAGATTTTTGATGGTTTTAATTTCAGGAGACGCTGGGTTTCCAGATGGGTCCAGGAGCTGACTCATGTAGACTCTTGGGACATCGCACATGTCCAGCTGGCACGCCTTGAAGGCTTCTCTTCTCTCAACCCAGTCGGGTACATATTCTATGTCAATGAATTCGAGATAGGCTTTCTTCTGCGGCGCAGACCAGCCCTTCCAGTACAGCTGATTCCTCTGCAGGACAACCAGATTGGGAACGGGCACCATAAGGTTGTAGTATGGACCAGTGCCGACATACGTGCTTGGATTGTCATACGGCGAGCGATGTATGTGCCGCCACCATGTCACGAAGAGCGAACCCGTCTCAAACCAGTCTGGATAACAGTTTTGATTTGCGTCTAGGAACAGGTCTCCGTTCCAACAGCCTATGCCTATCGAATATTCTTTGCTCACGATTGAAGCCCACGGTCCGCACATGATCTGCAAGAATGCCTTGTTGATGCGTCCGTTGGGAAATGGTATGCCCACGTTGACTCTCAGGATTGGAGGGTCAACGCTCACTACTTCAACTGCATCCTGTATCAAGTACGAAAGCGCAATGGCATCTGTCACATTGCCCGTATCCCAGTAGTCGCTGTTCATCTGGTCGAAGAACGGCTTGTAGAACATCCACATTGGGCTGCCGTACTGGTCTTGAACCAGACCCCTTTCGAGAGAATATTCGGCATCATAAATGTCAAAAACGTCCACGACTGTTCCTCCGGCATCAACGAAGCGTATTGGATTGCCTGACGGGTCTAGCGTTCTGATTTGAAAGTCATAGTAGAACCGATGCAGGCGCAGCATGCTTTGCGGTCCGAGGGTAAAGTTCATCACATGCCATGTGCGCGTGGTCGCCGGAAGCAGCGTCCAGCCTTGAAAAGTAGTCACGTTGTAGAACTCTTCGAGGTAGATGACATCGTATATTAGGGGACTCCGAATCGTCGGGTCGTTGTCAACGTAGCCGCTGATGTGGTAGAGTCTCCCATCGGAGAGTACCGCTTCGAACCATGTGCACTCGGGATTAAACGGATCGAAAAATGTCTTTGCGACGTACTCGAGAGTCAGTCTCCATATCATGCCTGCGTTGATTTCGACTGTGACATCTATCACATGCCACCAACGACATCCCTTCAAAGCTGTCTCTTGAGGCACGGTTGGCGCCCACCAATAGTCATTCACGAAAATGTAATCCGAAAAATCCACTATTCCATCACCGTTGGTGTCTATCCACTCGGATACGTAATACGAGTTGAAGGGCTCTGGAAGGTCGTCTTGCCACCAAGTGCACGTTGGATTGAGAAGACCGCGAAGGTTGAAGGCTACTGCGGTTTCGTTCCTGATGACCGTCGTCCATGTGAAAGATGTGTTCGTGAAGTCCATGATCACTTCCCTACTTGTTGGAACGTTTGTTGCTAGGTTTGGCGAGAACTCCCAATATTGTTCTTCTACGTCCCATGTTAGCCATTGGTTGGTCACATCTGCGCCGAAGTCAATTAGCCTGTCATAAATGTTGAAAATAAGTTCGCAGCTGCTTGAGTCGTAGGCTCGAACAGGATCAGCATACTTGGGACCCCAACCGCCGCGCCCGACGTACAAGGTGGTCGTGTCAACGGGTGGTTGAGTTGGACCAGTAGTCAAGGTAGTCGGTAACAGAGCTACTAAGAAGATTACCGCTAGCAGTGCAATTGAGACTCTTTTGTACATTTCCTCCTTTCTCCTTTTTTTGACGGCACAGAGGCACTGAACAGCGAACAGCCCAACTCATCGGCTTCCTAGATGCGCTTGAGAGAAGCCAATCAGTCTCCGAAGAAAGCAAAGCCTCTGTGCAGTGACCAGTTTATCTCTTGGATGATATCTAAGATTTACTGACACTTTGTTTCAGTCAACCAATCCAACAGTATCCCATAGGTCGAAGCGGGCTTTGGCTAATGCTAGAGTCGTTTTGTGTGAGCATAGAAGGCTAGGAAGAATGAAATGTACCGAAGCTGAATTAACTGGCTTCTTGATTTTCGGAGGCAGCAACGAATAAATCATGCTTTAAGAGCAATCATCATTATGCCTGGCGACGACAGCAAAAACAGTGAATTCACGCTTCACCGTCTAGAAACAGACGACGATATCGAGCAGTACTTAGAGCTTATACGGAACGTTTTCGGGCAGACAAGCGGGGCGGACACCCTCGCCAAGAACCTGATCGACCACCATCCGAAAATGACGCTCAAGAACTTTTTCGTGATGAAACATCAAGGCAGAATCATCGCAACCCTCAATTTGATTCCTGTCCAGTGGAGCATCGGCGGGATCCCCCTAAAAGTGGCTGAAATGGGTCACGTCGCCACGCTCGCCGAATACCGCTACAGAGGACTCCAGAGAACGTTAGCTAACGAGTTCCACAAAGAAGTCGAACGACAAGGATACGACCTGTGCGCCATCGAAGGAATTGCCTACTTTTACCGCCAGTTCGGATACGAATATGCCTTACCCCTTCTCGAAGAAACGAAAATCAGGCTTGACCAACTGCCAACTTCCTCAGCGAAAGCAAACATCCGCCCTTTCACACGCGGAGACATACATGAGGCTGCGCAGCGTCTAGCCCGGTCTCAAGAGAGGTTCTATGTGCACACAATCCGTGATGAGAGGATTTGGAGGATGCAGGAACAAACAAAGACTGCTTCCGGAGACAAGTTTGAAGGATATTCCCTAGAAAAGGACGGAGAAATGGTTGCCTATTTCAGGATAAGCGATAAACCCGAAGAGAACGTGCTCGTTCTACGAGAAGCTTCAGACGCAGATGACCACGCTAACGAGGCGATTCTGGCGTTTCTCAAACATGTCGGCAAGCAACGCGGGTTCGAACACCTCATGTCCCGTATGAGCTACCAAGATCCACTCACGCAGAAACTAGTTTCTTTAGGCGCAGTTCAAGACAATCCGCCCTACGCTTTTCAGATTCGAGTCCCAGATTATGCAGCTGTTTTCTGGAAGATGAAACCCCTCTTCGAGAGACGCTTGGCTGAATCTACTTATAGCCATCTGACTGAGAAGCTCAACTTCAACTTTCGCCGCTACACCATTCAAATCCATGTCGAAGATGGGTCTATCCGTGACGTTCAAAAGCTGGACACTGATGAAGACAGAACCATAGGATTGAACCCGCTGGTGTTCGTGCAACTCCTTCTTGGGTACAGGAGTAGACACGAGTTGGAAATGGTCTACCCCGACTTTCGCATACGCCAGAGTCACAGGTACTTGATAGATGTGCTCTTTCCAAAACTGCCTTCCCACATTCACGCCGCGTACTAGCTGGGCACAGCCTAAATGTTTATTACGAGTCTTGAACTTGTCGATTAAAGGCAACGACATGCAAGTCAAGATTCGAAGTTTCATGAAACAAGACTTGCCCAGCATCGTCAAGCTGGTTAACCAAGCCTACGCAGGAACACATGAGTTCATACCCTACACGGTGGATAGAATTCGAGAAGAGATTGATGAAGGGAGCCTCAAAATCCTGGTAGCTGAAGATAGGAGCGAGATAGTGGGCTCTGTTTCATACAGGAACGGTCATTGGGGGGAAAACATAGAGTGGTTGATCGTCACGGAAGCAACAAACAGAAAAACACTCCAAAGAGAACTGGTTCAAGAAATCGAAAAACAAGTCAAGGGCGAAACGGTGTTCACAGCCGTCGACGAGAACAACCCACAAATTGACGACTGGGTCGATAGAGGCTACAGACTTGAGGGTGGACTCTATCACATGGTGGCGGAGCTCAACGCATCAAAACCCCTGCCTAAGATTCCCGAAGGAATAATCCTTCGCACTCTGAGACTGGGAGAAGAAAAGGAATTTGCCGAAACCGTCAACGCGGGATTCGGCTGGGAACGGCTCGAAACGGGCATCATCCAGAGATGGAAGACCAAATGTCCCCCTTTTGACGAAGAATGGGTCCATGTGGCTGAGACCGACAACAGGATTGTTTCCGTCGTTGCTTCGCGGCCCGACGTAGAATACAACGAGTTCTTTCACGGCAACCGTGGCTACCTTGGACCAGCAGCCACACTTCCCGAGTACAGGGGCAAACACCTTGCTTCCGCATTGACGCTTCGAACGATGAACAATCTCTTCGAGAGAGGAATGACTTCTGCGTCGTTGTACACTTCGGAACAGAATACCGTATCCATTGGTCTTCTGCTGAGTATTGGCTTCAGGAAGGTTCATCTCTGGAAGTTCATGCGGAAAAACCTGCAGAAAACATGACCGCAAACTTGCCGAAAGCTGAAGAAACTCCTCAAAACAGATTAAGGGAAAGAAGTTTGAGAATTGTGGATAAAAAGATGTTTAGGGGTTCTTTTGGTGCACTATCTCTTTTTCGACATCTAGCTGTTTGACCCTTGTTTCAATGAATTCCGCGACTTTCTCCTCGCTGTACTTCTTCTCTTGCTCTTGTTTCCTAAGTTGGTCTCCGATCGTTCTGAGCACGTTGTCAACGTCGAAAGGCTTCACTATGTACGCGTCTGCTCCCCTGTTAACCGCCTCAACCGCATTCTGCAACGTAGGGAACCCTGTGATGATTATTTTTCGAGTCCTAGGCGTAGTCGGATACATCTTTGTCAGCAATTCGATCCCCTCCATGTCAGGCAGCCGAATGTCTATGAGGGCTACGTTGTGGAATCTCTTCTTGCTCCTCTCGATGGCTTTCCGCGCAGTGTCCACTGCCTCAACTTCGTATCCTTCCTCTTCAAGTATTGTCATCAACACTTTCCTTATGTTCTCGTCATCGTCAACAATGAGGATTCGAGCGGCTTTATCCATAATTTTTCACCTCCGTCCTTTGTTTTAGGTGCTATCGGAAATGTAACCGTGAAAGTTGTACCCTTTCCACGAGCGCTGGCTACACAAATGGTTCCTCCATGGGCTTCTATGAAACGTTTGCAGATGGACAAGCCGAAGCCCATTCCTTTCGCCTTCGTTGTGAAGAGTGGTGTCCAAATTCTCGCGAGTGTTTCTTGTGACATGCCTATTCCGGTGTCTGAGAAGACCAATTCCAAGTTGCCGTTTACCTGTTTGCTTCTTATAGTCAGTGTGCCACCGTCAGCCATCGCTTCTGTTGCGTTCTTAAGGAGGTTTACGAACACCCTCTTGATTTTTTCGGCGTCAACGTCTACCTTCGGCTTATTTTCCGTCTCGTCTATCACTCGGACGCCGTCTGGAATCTCCACCAGCGAAAGGGCTTCTTTTACCAGCGATTTTGCGTTGGTCTGCATAAGTTCCAGTTCTATCTCTCTTGAGTAGTCGAGAAGGTCGTTTATGATTTTGTTCGAGTATGAAATGTTCTTCTCTATGAGTTCCAGCATTTCCCTAATCTTGTGGTTGGCTTCCAGTTTCAGACGCTTCTTGAGATAGTATTCGGCTCCTCCTATGCTTGTCAGCGGATTGCGTAGGTCATGACCAACCATGCCAGCCAGTTCGCCTATCACTGCTAACCTCTGCGCTTTAAGCAGCTGTTCCTGAGACTTCTTCAGTTCGCGAGTGCGCTCATCCACTTTCTCCTCAAGCTGACCCGTGTACACCTCAAGCTGTTTGCGAACTTCCCTCAAACCCTCGATGAGCTGAGCGTTCTCAATAGTTATGGCTGCTTGGTGCAGGAAAAGCTCCAGAGGAGCAAGCGTTTCCCTCACTGGTCTTCGACCATCAACGGGGTCGTCCATACTCATAATGCCCACGATTCTGCCTTCTGGCGTGCGCAGAGGAGCATAGAGCATGTCTTGCGGGTGCCAGTCAATCATCTCCTCTGGAGAAAGCGTGCTCGGGACTCCCGTGTAAGTGGTGGCATCGTCGAGCGGAGTGCCCGGTGGAACTTCGTGAACGTATTCGCGAATCCACGGATCAGTCCACGGCAGGTAATAAAACTCTCCGATTTTGAATTTTTCAAATTTGGGGCCCAAACGTTCTCTCCAGACATTCCCTGCCACCCTCCTTTTTCCCAGAAGTTCAACCTCGTCTTTTGTCAACCCGACCGTGACGCGAACCGTTCCTTCTAGATTCTCGTCTCTGAGTGACATTACGACTCTTCTCCACCCGAAGTTCTGGATGGCTTTCGCGATGACCGTTAGCCTCTGATGCATGTGGCTGATGTGCATGATTTTTGTGGAGCTTCTCATCAGATGTTCCAGTTTCTTCGTGAGCCTCTTGAACTGTTCTCGCCTTCTCAAGTTGCCGATGGCGATGGCGAAGTGGGAAGCAAGAATCTCGAGGAGTTCCTTGTCTTCTTCGTCAAAAGCGGCAAGCCTGTCACTTTCCACGTTCAGGACACCCAGTGTTCTGTTTCTTGATTTTATGGGCATGGCGAGTTCTGAACGCATGCCGTCGACGCCTGAACCTACGTAGGCTTCTTCTTTTCTGACATCACGGACGAAAATGGGTTTGCCCGTTCTTGCTGCCTTTACAGTTACGCCTTTTCTCCCGTCCAAGGGCAACGAGATGGCGGTTGCTTTTGAAAGTCCTCGTGTCGCGGCGAGTTTTAGTTTCTTTCCTTCGACTAGGGATATGTCTACAAACCTGAAACCCAAAACCGTCTGCATAGCGTTAAGTGTCAGTTTGTAGATCTCTTCTGTGTTTCTGGTCTTGTTCAGGCTCCTGCCGTAGCTGTTGATTGCAGAAAGTTTTTTCTGTCTATTCAAGTTGCTCATAGCAGTCGCGGCGTGAGAGGACAGTATTTCGAGTAGTTTCCGGTCCTCCTCGGTGAAAGCCGCGATTTTCTTGCTTTCCACATTCAAGACGCCTAAGACCTTGTTTCCAGCCTTAATCGGCACTGCAAGCTCGGAGCGTATACCTTCTCCGCCCTGAACGTATGCCCTGTCGCGTTTGACATCGCGGACGAAGACGGGTCTGCCTTTTCTTACGACTCTGACAGTTATGCCTTCGTCGCCATCGAGGGGCAGCTTGAGGGATAAGCTTCTGGAATATCCTCTGTGTCCGGTCATGCAGAGTGTTTTCCCTTCCACCATCAGAATCGAGGCGTACTCGAACCCGAGCGTTTTTTCGGTGGCGTCCAACGCCAACTTGTAGATCTCTTCCTTGTTTCTTGCCATGTTCAGGCTTTGACCATACGTGTTGAGAGCAGACAGTCTGTTTTCGAATCGTCTCCTTTCATTCTCCATCTTCGTGCGCTCGGTTACATCGCGCAGATGAGCTATGGTGCGCACGATGCCGCGTTGGTCCTTGAAAATCGTGCATTTGGCTTCGACGTTTATTTTCTCTCCGTCCCTTCGAATGACCCAAAACTCGTACTGTGACGGTGTTCTTTTTCCTCTTTGACGCCGCAAGTACCTTTTTTCAACCATGGCTCTATTGTCTTTCGCGAGACTTTTTCTGAAGTCCCGCCCAACCATTTTCTCCTTTGAGTATCCGCTTAACCGTGCAGCCTCGTCGTTGGCGTAGGTTATTCGGAAGTTGTCGTCTATGATCAAGATGGCGTCATGGGAACTTTCCACGACTGAACGGAAAAACTTCTCCCTTTCCTGCAGGGCGTTTTCGATTCGTTTCCGTTCGGTTAAATCTTGAACAACCCCGAATTCCCCGATGATTTTGCCGTCCTCAATCATTGGAGTGCTCGTGAATTCGCCGGTTAAGTATTGACCTGACTTTGACAGAATACGCAACTGGTACGGTTTCATGGTTTTTCCGCGTAATGTTCCCTGGAAGGTCTTCTGGGCGAGGCACAAATCATCTGGATGAACTAGCGGCGCAAAGGGCTTGCCAACCCATTCTTCGCTCGACCAGCCCGTGGCTCTTTCGAACTCTGCGTTCAAAGAAGTGACCTTACCGCCGGCGGAAAGGGTGTATATCACGACGGGTGCGGTTTCGATGAGGTTTTGATACCGCTTTTCGCTTTTTCGCAAGGCGTCCTCTGTCTTCTTCTGCTCGGTTATGTCAACGGCTATTCCAAACCCCACACGTCTGTCACTGGGCCATCTGATGGCTTTGTTGATGCTTCTGTACCATCGTCCGCTACGTTCGTTTCGAAATTCCTGTGTGCGGGTTTTTGCGAGCCTTTTTCCGTATGTAGTTTTGCAGTTGCAGATGGGACATGGCTTGTTCTTGTCGTGGAACATGCGATGCTTCTTTCTGCCGGCACTATTTTTGCCGAAGACCTCTTCCGCTTTCTTGTTTGCGAACAGTATCTCTCTAGTTCTAGGGTCAGCCACGTATACAATTTCATTCAGTCCGTCGGTGAGGGAATGCAGCATTTCCAGAATGCGCTTGGCTTTTTCACCTGCTGCCTTGCAGTTGCAGCCTTTTATCATTGTGTAGTGCACTCCCCCTTGAACATCAAACGCTTCTTGACGTTCTCGACGCTTTCTAAGAAGTCCCAGCTTTCCGAGTTTTCAAACTCTAAGCCGAGTTTTTCGCAGAGGCGTTTCACGATGAGCTTCTCAAGGAATGAGGCTCCTGGACCGAAAATTCTTTCCAGAGCCTTCGCGAATTCGGTTAGGTTTGTGGGAATCGTGTCTTTGGTTATTTTGAACGATGTTTCTAAATGGAAAAGTATGGCCTGTTTCGGCGAATCTCCTAGGGAAGATAGACTTTCGTCAACTGCCGTTAGAAAAATCTTGCTGAAGTCGTTTTTGGGCAAATGGCACCCTCGAGGGCTTGGCGTAAGTTTTAAAGAGAGCATGCATGAACGTTTGATAAATCATTTGTGAACTTGGAATCTGAATTCGAAAACCCATTAGTTTTCCGAAAACCTAAAGGTTCAGACGTTTTCAGGGCTAATCTCTTTTTGAGAAGCTTTGTTTAGCCATCGTCACGTATTCAACGAACAGAAGCTCTTTTGATTCATTCCACTTCAATGATCGACCAGTTTTTCCGTGCAGGTTTTTCATGATTAAGATTTCTATGAATCGAGCGCCCACACCGAAAATCTTCTCAAGTCCGTCCACGAAATCCTCGATGCGAGTGGGAATGTCTTTTTTTGGTATTTTGAACTTGTTTTCGAGGTGAAAGTAGATGGCTTGTCTGGCTGAATCTCCCAACGATGCCAAGGCGTCGTCTACTGCTTCAGTGAAGAATCTGTCGAATTCCTTTTCTTTTTTCGCCAATGTTCCGTGTGCCCTCTAGCGAATGACCGTGGTCTTGACGCAAGGCTCTAAGTAATAGGTTCTATATTCGTTTTTAAATTTAATCCCTAAAAACGCCTATGCGATGTAAGAATCTAAAGGGAAAATCTCACCCGTGATACCTGCGTATTCTTTCTTCGATTAGGCTTAGTTCCTTTGCGTAGTCCATCAACGCCATTCGCAGGGTTTCGCTTTCGCTGGTTCCAAGTCTCCTCGCTAACTCCCCGAGAATTTCCTTCTGCTCCTTGCTCAGGACTACTTTGGCTATGCACTTTCTAGGCATGGCTATTCACTTTTTTGAGGTTAGACCAACTCATTGGCCCGCGTTTTGGTCCGCCTGTGGGCTTTTGCGTTGTTCAATTCGCCTTTTCATTTTCTTCGTATATTAGGGTGGTGTCAGTTGTGTGAGGTGTTGCAAACTTGCCATGGGAAACAAACGGCGAATACATCCACAGTGGACACCGCAGTCCGGAAGAGTTTCAGCCCGACACGCTCAGAACCATAACTCTGAGTGAGAACGAAGGCATAAAAGCGGTTGTTGGAAAACCAAAGGGCAAAACCACGACAGAAGTCCAAAGTTACCTTTTCGACAAAAGTAAAGGCTGGACACTTGAGAAAGCCAAGAAATGGCTTGAGGAACACCGCCCTACAAAAGAACATATCACAGCCATTTTGCCGTTTAAAGTTCTGGAAAAAATCGTAGACAAGCCTCTGCGAATTCGCGGCGTCGCCATGACAGCGGGCATGAGCCGAAACTTCAACATTTACCAGCCTGAAGAACTGCAATCTTTCGCGGGCAAACTCGTGTCGGCGCCAGTCTACGTTGAACACGTGGCTGTGCCGAACGGCGTGGGAAAAATAACCAAGACAGAATGGGACGGAAACAACCTCTGGTACGAAGCCGAAATCTACGAGGATGAAACAGCCGAGAAAATCCGAAAAGGCATAGTCAAGCACGTGAGCGTCGGCGCAGACTACGAAACGATGGACGTTTTAGACGGAAAAGTTCCGCATGGGCTTCATAACGCGGAGTTAAGCCTCGTTGCCGTGCCGGGCATTCCTGAAGCGAACATCCAAATCATGGAAAAACTGGCTCTTAAGGAGCAGGCATCGGAGCCAATAATTGCCGGCGAGTACGTCCTTGGCTTCTACCAAGATACGTCGGCTTTTCTACCGGAACACTTCAGCACGGTTTGGCTGGACAAAGAAAACGGCGTGTTGGCGCTCGCGGGAAAGCTGCGGGCAGAACCCGAAACCCAACGGTTTCAAAGCATCTTCTTTGCCAAAGACCGAATGTGGGATGAAAACAAGATTCGAGACTGGCTTCTTCTCCATCCGCATTACATGGAACCATCAGGCGTTTCTGCCCGCTTCCAAGCACCGCTGAAAGAACGTGAAAGGGCGAATCAGAAAAAACTCGTCGAGCGTGTTTGGGCAGGGCGCTACATCAACAGTCTGCCCGATTCAGCGTTTGCCATAGTCTACGAGGAAAATGGCGAAACGGCAAGAAAGTTTCCACATCACGATGCAGGCGGAAACGTCGACTTGCCACATCTCAGGAACGCCAACGCCAGACTGCCCCAAAGCGACGTCCCAAGCCCGTACAAACAACGGGCAATGCGGCACTTGGCCACTCACAAGAAGAAGTTGGGGTTGGGAGGATTCGCTGAAGAAATGAAGCTTCTTGAACAAGAGGGGCAGGACGAGACAGCTGCCGTTCAGTTTGACGTATCATCGGAACCCACGATGGACGAGATTGTTGCGAGTGTCGAGGATGTCGTCCTGGAAGCCAATAAAGCTATTGCGTCGCTAGCTGCTCGCATCAGCGAGCTGGAAAAGACAGTCGCTGGAGAGAAGAATGCTGAAAGAAAAATGGTTGAGGCATTCGTGAAAAAGTCCGACTCGGCTGTTTCTGTTGAAGAGGCGGTGAAGATGATTCGGAATGTTTTGCCGAGTCCGATGGTTGAGAGAAGCTGGGGTTTTGGTCCTCAGAGGCTTTGTCAGGAGCTTCGCGGGGTCATCTTGAAGCTTCGACGCGAGGTGAGTTAGAATGGCGGACGACGACAAAAGCGTCTACGAGTTGGCAAAAGAGACTGCCCTTTCAAACGATTTGCTCACCAAATGGCTCATCGACCTCGAAGAACGGGTTCGCAAGCTGGAGTCTTCACTGTCACCCAACGTGACTTGGGAAGTAAGTCAGGCTGAACTGGCTGAAACCGAAAACGAAAGTGAGGAGTGACTTTTATGGCAGACAACACTGGCAAAACTTGGATGAGTATAGGCGAAACGGACGACCCGAACGCCATCATAGAAACCTATGAAGCTGCAGCAGCCGTAACGAAGGGCGACCCCGTGTACCTATCTGCAGACGACAAAGTTAGCTCCGCCTCAGCCGCCCAAGACTGCATAGGCATAGCGGTTAAGAGCGTTTCTCAAGGCGACCCGTGTCCAGTTCTGGTTCGCGGACGAGTCAAAACGAAAGTCGGAGGCGCCGTAACACGCGGCAAAGCTGTCTACGGTGCAGATTCGAGCAAATGCCTCCTTCAATTGGCGGATCAAGCGGTGAATGAAAGCGGCACGGGAACATACACCATCTACTACAGCCGAAAACTGGGAACAGCCCTCGAATCCGCTTCTTCAGCAGACGACCTCATCTTCATCATTGTGGAGAAGCGAGTTCGATGAAACCAAAGCTTTTCGAGAGCCTCATGCAATCGGACAGTGAATTCAGACAGCTCATGGGAGAACTCAGAACCAAGGCGACTGCGCATCCTTTCATAAAGCGTTACTGCGACGTTGCCGTGAAGGAACGACTGTTCAGCGACGCAGCAGGGGCTCTGGGTCACATGCACGACACTCTTGTTGAGGCCGCGAACCCCGAGATGATAGGCAGAGACATCATCACCGTTCGACTAACAACGGAGACGATGGAGAGATTCCCCCTCGACGAGAATGCCGTTGCGTACCGTTACGCCGAAGGCGCTTTCAAGAGGCTGAGCGGGAAGAAGATCAGCACGGTGGACATCTACACGAACATCATCGCCGACGCTTCTGAAATGTGGACGCGGGAATTCCTTGAGGATGCCACGTGGAACGTGATGGACAACATGACCGAAAAAGTCGGCATCGCCCTAGGCGAGAACGAAACCAACAGGGTACTCTCGTTGTACGGAGCCATCGCAAACGCAGATTTGGCAGGCGGAGCACCCATAGACAACAGCAACGCCGCCATGAACTGGGCTGGACTGATCAAACTTCACAACGCGGTAAGGGGCGAAAACTGGCGACCAACGGTTCTCGCGGTTAACGAGGTTCAGCTACATCAACTTCTGAGCGACGACAAGTTCATCCACGCACAGTACTTGCCCTCCGAGCAGGTTGATCTTGAACGTGGTGTCATCGGCAGCGTCCTCGGCATGAAGGTTATGGCAAGCACGCTCGTGTCTAACGGAACAGCCTATGCGATAGACAGCCGCGTGGCAGCCGTGATGCTCCTGCGGAGAGACGTAACCGTCGAAGACTGGGAAGACCCCAAGACGGGCGAGTTCGGCGTGAGAGCCACAACGCGGTTCGGCTTGGGAGTTCTTCGAAGCAAAGCAGTTGCCAAGATGACCAACATAAGCACGTCGCTGTAAGCTCATCCGGGTCAGATGGAAAATGGCGAAACACGAAGGAAAATGTCCAAGATGCGGACGAACCTACTACCTCAGTCACTTGGGGGATGTCGTCGTCTGCGACTGCTGGCACCTCTGTCCTATGTGCGGAGCCGAAATGACACAGTACACTCCCGACTCGACCTTGAACAGCTATGGAATGGATGGCAAACGCGACCTTGCGATCCTAGCGGCTTGCACACTTCATTCTCCCCCATTTTTCAGCACACAAAAACCGGTGGAAGTTGTTTGCAGATGAGAAACTTACATTCGCGATTAAACCTCGCCCGAACCGTGCTGAAAGAGCTCAGCAGGCAATCTCTGGGCAGGACGCAGCTTGAAAAGAGAACCGTTCGCAAGCTGGGAACTCACGCCACTTTTGAAGGAATCTTCCGTTTCCTCGTGCAGACTGGCTACGTTCAAAAGAGCGAGCAGAGGCACCGTGCGCCCTACGTGATTACCGAGAAGGGTTTGAAGCTTCTGGAGGGTCTGCAGTGACAAGCATCATCAAACGTTTGGCTGAGGCCTTTTCCGTTAGAACCAGAGGCGGATACGCCTACCCGCAGTCACCAGTGGTCTACGAGGCGCCGAGCGTTCCGTTCGCTGATGTTCTGAAGCTTTACGAGAGGGACCCTGCTTGCAAGGCAAGCGTTGATTTGCTGGCTGCTTCAGCCGTCGGCATGGGCTTCTTCACTACCGCAAACGAGGGTTACAAGGAAGCGAGCGAAGCAAAACAGGTTGTGGACAAGTTCAATGAAGACAACAATCTTGACGGTTTGCTCTGCGACATGGCACGCGTCCTAGTTGCTTGCGGGAACGATTTCTGGCTGAAAATCACGCCCCAAAACCTCGATGTGTTGCACAGGCTTCCAGTCGACGCCGTCGAGAAGATTGAGCAAAGCTACCTGCCCAACAGTGGTTTGAAGATTCCCTACAAGGTGGAAGATTACAAGCTCCGCTACGCCTACGGTGGAGAAGCAATCGATCCACAGGCTATCATTCACTGGCGCATCAACTGCCTCAGCCAATCCGGGTTCGGAACGGGCGTGCTGCAAGTTCTCCTCCACACCCTCACAATAGACAGTGATAGCAGGCCTGCCTATGCTTGGATGAAAGCCAAGATAGAGCGCATAATGCCCAAGATTTTCGAAAAGTATGCGGGTCCAGACGTTTTGGCTCTGCTCGAAAAGGCTGACGAATCGACGATTCAGAAGTTTGAGAAAGCAATCAGGAGTCGCAGCGAAGAGGGTGCGTGGCTGTTCTACAGCGGGAAAGGCGACATAAGACCCGTAACGCTGGACCCGAGAGCTCGCTTCGAATACTACGTGGACCACATCATAAACCAGTTTTACCTCGGATGCGAAACCCCGCTGCCCAGGCTTTTCAGCACTCCCGGCTTCACGGAAGCCTCGGCACGAGCAGCGTTGGACCTGCAGAACATGCTCATCAAACCTATTCAGCGCTACATCAAGCGGCAAGTGGAACGAGACATCTTTGCGGTCGTGCTTGCTCAGGCAGGGTTGGAGGCAGCGAAGGCTCAGGTGCGGCTTAACTGGGGCGCCGAGAAAGTTCCTGAAATCGTTTTGGGCGACATGCTGAAAGCGGCAGAGCTGGGTTTGATTCGACAGGAAGAGTTTCGCAAGAACGCCGTCAAGTTCGGCTGGCAGCTTTGGGAGAAAACCGAACCCGAAACCTCTTCGGAAGGTGCAAGATGGTGACTTTCTTTTCTCCTTTCTCCCCTCTCGCGCCGTCAACTGCACGTGCACTTTCCACTAGGCGGGAAAACAGCTCCCAAAACTGAGCCTTTCTCGGAATAGTTGACAGGAGGTGAAAACAAGAATGAACGTGTTGAACATCGGTCTGGGAATCTGCGCGGCGCTGGTCTACGCTTTCTTGGGCTATGCGGGACAGGACATGTCTTTCAGTTGGAAGAAGTTCCTGCGCACGTTGGCAATCGGCAGTTTTTCAGCATTGGGCTTAGATGCCGCTGGTATGACCTTCGACGTTTATACGGCGTTGGTGGGACCGACTGCCATTACGGTTTGGCTACAGAAACTAGTCGACTCAGCCAAGCCCTAATTCTCCCATTTTTCTCAGGCACTCTATTCGTTAAGTGTGTTATCAACAGCTAGAAGCTGCAACTGGAATAGCGTTACATAAATGCTAAATAGGCTTGTGTTACTCGTTTTTGGTGAAGAAAAGGCGCATTTGCATCGTAGTTTGCGTCTCTTCTTTGAGAACAAAAAAGAGAGAAAGGAGAAGAAAGAATGCAGTTCAAGGCCAAACCCCTAGCGGTAGCCGCCATACTGATGCTCTCTGCGTTTCTGCCAAGAATGCCTGTTGCCATTGAAGCCGGAACGACGTATTTGATGGTTGTTAACCCCGCCACGCTGGACGAATGGTTCAACTTCACCACACACAACAAGAGGGTAGGCGACACTTTCACGACTAACATGACAGTCGTGTTAGTTTCTAGTCTGGCGAATTGGCAGGTCATGTTCACTTGGAATGCAAGCTTGTTAGAGCTCGTAAACATTACGTTACCATCAGATCATGTATTCGCCAAGGCAAACAGGACTATGATTACTCCTCCGCCAACTGTCGCCTCAGGCTCCGTGACGTGGAGTTGTACCTACGTCAACGACCCATACTGGACCTTCAACGGAACAGGATGCTTATGCCAAATAACACTGAGAATCACGCAGGGCGTTTTTCAAAGCGGTCCACAGCAGGTTTCGTGCAACCTATCACTCGCAAACGTGGGTTCTGACACATGGCTTCTAAACGGTCAGGGCAACGACATACTATTCACACCTGTTAGAGGCTATTATAACTATGCTGTGCAAACATGCCTGCAGACGATCAACCCTCTGACGGGTGATGAGTGGTTCAATTTCACTTCATCTACCATGAACGTAGGCGATAGTTTCGTAGTCAACATGACAGTCGAGGACGTTACTGACCTAGCCTACTGGTCCATCCACCTTGTATGGAATGCAAGCATGTTAGACTTTGTGAGCATACTCCTCCCTTCAGACCATGTCTTCGCAAAATCAAATAGAACTATGCTTACTCCTCCACCGACTGTCGGTCCTGGAAGCGTAATGTGGAACTGTGCCTACATCAATGATCCATACTGGACATTTAACGGGACCGGATGTTTGTGCCAGGTGACATTGAGGATTACGCAAGGTAGTGTGAGGGAAGTTTCAAGTAACCTAACGCTTTTTGCTTTGGGTTCCGATACATACCTGTTCAACGGCAATGGCAATGATATCACGTTCACGCCGGTCAATGGTCATTATAACTTCAAGTTTGCTCAGACCTTCCCCGTACAATGGCTTCCAACATGCCCCCCTCCCTATGTCGCTTCAGCAACCCCAAGAATAAACGAACCTGTCTTAGTGAAGGCAAACGTCACGGGCGCTATCTTAGAAAACGCAATATTAAGGTTCAGAATACAAAATGAACAATGGTTCAATGTCAGCATGGTTTTCAACGAAACAGATAACTTGTGGACCCAAACCATACCAGCTCAATCCCAGAACTGCACCATAGAGTTTTTCATTAAACTCTTCGACCACTTCGGATTCAGCCTTCAAAGCTCCACATACACGTTCTACGTTAAGCCGTTACCTATAGGCGACCTAAACGGAGACGGTGTAGTCAACATGCGCGATATAGGAATAACGTGCAACAACTTCGGAAAAACAGCGCCATAAATTCCTCCTTTTTTCAGTATTTTTCAAAACTCAATTCTGATTACGCTTTTTCCACTGTGAAAATTGCTTAAATCTGGCTCAATCTCCTAGAAAAATCGATGCAAATGCAAGAGTAATTCGGTCGAGGGCGAAGCACATGGCTGAACCTCCTTGGAGTCAGTACGACCAATCTTACAGGCGGATACATGACAGGCTTGCGGAGATACTCGCCCAGCTCTCAACAGCGAAGGACCCGACGAAGTACTTGCCCGTTCGCTTGTCAGACGGTTCTGCCTTCTACAACGTTGGAGGAGGAAGCGGAGGCGGTCTTGTTCAGAACCAAGTTCGCAACCAATCCGACACTGACTGGATAAACGAGCCTTTCATGCGCAAAACCCAAACCGACCAGTTACCCATGAATCTGACAACTTCTGGCAACCTCAAAGTTGCCGTCGTCGAAGACCTTCAAGTCGACATCAAAACCCTGCCAGCCGCGGACATGAGCAGAATTCGATGGGGAATCCCCAGAGAACCCACATGGTCCAACGGTTCAAACCAAACGGCACCAACTACAACGACCGACCTCACCAGCAAGACGGTGAGCACGGGAAAAACAGGACGGATGTTTGGGTGGCGAATCTCATCGCCAGAAGCCAACGAATTCATCCTAAACATCGGTGCCACAGCATATCGGCTCGCAGCACTCGGCGGACCTGGCCTTATCGCAGAATCTCACGCGACACCAGTTTTTGACAACATCGCAAGCGGCACAACTATCAACTTAAGAGTCGCAAACAACGGCGGAAGCGGCAAAGTCTACCGTGTTGACCTTCTTTTCGACGAAGCCTGAAGGCGATAAACGTGAGTTTAAGATACAAGCGAAACGCAACCGTGGAAAACAGGCAGTTTCCCGCGTCATACAATCTTGTCTACGGAAACTTGTCATCAGGCTCCTTGTCGGATTTGCAGTCTTCCAACGATGTTTACATGGTTTTCAACGCTGCCTTGGTCGGTGGGAACCAGCGCATCGTAGAAGTTGAATTCACTGGTTCGCATGGTGGTCACATGCCGTTCCTTCAGATACTGGCGGAACTGAAGACGAGCGTGGCGGTGATGTGCGAACTTTCCGCCTACAACTATGAGGTCGGCGGGTACGAGACGAGTGGAGCGATGCACTTATCCTTCGGCACATCGACTTCTGACAAAACGGAGTACCTCTATAACGTACTAGACAATCGCAAATACCGCAGCACGTCGGGAGAGTGGAAAGTCAAAGTCAAAACAACCAGAACCGGAACAGGCGACCCCGGTGCCTACACGCTCAGCATTGACTATTTGCACTATCATACGGTCGCCTACGAGTTAGGTACAACCAACACAGCAGCAGAAGGAGGCGGCGAACAGAACGTCAAGAGTGTGACAGTTGGCATTCGCATATGGAAAGTTAACTCCGACGACTCAGAAACGGAAATCGACGGTTCAAACCTAAAAGCCCTTGTCACTGGACCAAGCCAAACCAAAATTTTGAACGCCAACTACACACCGCCTCAAACTTCCAACGTCGTGGCGCTCATCGTACGCGTGTACAAAGGCACGAGCATTCTGAGCACTACCGACCTAGGGCTGGGAGGCATACCCATAGCGTTCATGACCGAAGACATGAACGATATCTTGCAGAGTACGCAATGGACCGTCTATTACGCTTTCTACTATGAACCAATTGTCCGCCAGACCTACTACATGTTCGGCTCAAGCACTTACCAGGGCAGAATCAGCAACGTGACCTTCGGTTCAGCTGGGCCTTACGTCCCGAACAGACAAACCCTCAGGTCATTTCCCTCAACAATGATCTACATCAACACTTAAGTCCCCAAAGCCATACGCATGAGCTCGGCATCAAACGAAGAGGTCTGCAACAAGTCCCAGCACCTTGTCCCTCATGTCCATCAAGGTTCCTGATTTTTCTTCCCCGTCTCGCGTCAGCGCGTAAACCTTTTTCTCGCGCAAACGAACCTTCCGAACTAGTCCGTCCCTTTCAAGACGGCACATGCAAGAATAGACTGCTCCGGGAGTAACGGGCATGTTGAACCTTTTCTGAATGTGGGAAAGAATGTCAAAGTCATTCTGCATGCCGCTTTTCAATTTCAACAGAATCGTCATATCCAGAAAATCCATGACGATTCTCCCCCTCATCTCCATCAGGATCTGGGACTCCAAGGTGAACTCCGGAAAAGAGTTCTAGAGGTGTTTTCCATATAAGTTTTTTCTTTTCATCTTGTCAATTTCTATGTTGCCGAGAAAGTAAAAACGAGGGAGGTGAGAGAATTGAACATGAAAGCAGTGCTCTTGCTAGCGTTAACGCTCATGGCAGCAGTTTCAATCGTTGTCGGCGCAGCTATCACACAAAGGACGGCGAACCTAACTTCGCCCAGCACAACGGGAAAGACAGCCACAGCAACGGATTTTCCGACCATCCGTCCACTAGGCGAAACGATAGGCGACCCAACAGCACCCGGCTAGCAGATTGAAAACTTTAAAAAACCAGACATACCATAATAGCATTGGGACCATAAATTGCCCATTAAGACAACTCGTCGGAGTCTCCGCTACCAAGACTTGAGAATGTTGGAAGCGTTAGCGGAGTACGGACCGCGAAACGTAACGTTCGTCGCGAAAAAACTAGGCATGCCCGCAGAAACCTTGCGAAAGAGAGTAAGGCGATTTCGCTCCCAGTTTTTTTTAAAAACCCACATAAACATCTACCACACCAACTTGGGACTTAAGAAGGCCTTCGTCCTTGCCGACGCCATTCCAGGCTACGAAGATTTGCTTTTCAACGCGCTGAAACAGAACGATTTCTGGATTTTCGTGGGACGATGCTACGGCACGTTCGAGGGAAGCGTTGGAATCTACACAATCCCGAAAGAACACACCGTCGAGTTCCAGCAGTTCCTCGATCAGGTAGAAGAGCTTGGTGCAGCAAGAAAGGTTGAGGCTTTTTGGTCAACTTGTTTCCACGAGGTAAACTGTCTGCTCAACTGGTTTGACAAGCAATCGATGAGCTGGAGCTTTCCATGGGATGACTGGCTCGAAGAAATCAAAGATGAACAGGAGAAGCTGCCGTACACGCTGGTGGATCCTGAGGATTTTCCGATTCGTGGGGATGAGTACGACGTGCTGATGTTGAAGGAGTTAGAGAAGGATGCCACCGTCAGGATAGCGAAACTAGCGGAGATGCTCAAGATATCTCCGCAGCTCGCGCGGTACCATTATCATCAACACCTGGTAGGCAACGGTTTGCTCGAAAGCTTCGAAGTCAGGACTTTCCACTTCGGCAAAGAAACCTCAGACTTCTACTTCTTCCTCTTCAACTTCGACGATCACGAAAAGCTCGCGAAGTTCGCCTCATCGCTCCTGGATAAGCCGTTTGCAAAAGTCCTCGGCAAACTCTTAGGCAAGAACGACTTGTACGGCTACATTTACCTTCCAAGGTCAGAGTTCAGAAGATTCCTAGGTGCCCTTTCGAAACTGGTGAAAAACGGTTTCATGGAGAGCTACCGTTACGTGATTCAGGACTTGGAGAATTCTTCGCGGCAAACCCTCTCATTCGAATATTTCAAGGACAAGGCTTGGGTTTACGATCATGAGAAGCATCTGAGGAACCTACAGAGCCTGGTGAGAGATGCAAGAATCGGGTAGTTTCGTCTGGTCTGGGTGATTTGGCTATTCCTTTGTTTGAGGGACGAGGGAATTTCCTTTTTCTTTTTCTCTGATTTTCAGGCCATACTAGGATTATGATCAAGGAGATCACTATGATGACCACTAGTATTGCGGGCTCCAGCCACAGCCAGCCGAGGAGAGGGATTACGTAGGTGACTCGTCCGAGCACGTATTGTTCTGATGTCCACCCGACGTCTTCGGTTGGGTTTGCGTCTCCCCGTGTTTGGAATTGTAGGGTGCCGTTAGGCAGGGTTTGTACTTGCGTCACTCGGTGGATCGTGCGGCTCGCTTGGGGTGGGTCGAAGACGATTATGTCTCCAACCTGGATGTCGGATGGCCGAACTCCGTGAATCATCACTAGGTCTCCGACCTTAAGCGCTGGACTCATACTTCCGGAGGCTACCGCGACGAAAGGTGTTGAGGTTGCAAGAAGCGTCTGTAGCGCAAAATAGGTTATCAATACCGCGGCGAAAATTGATATGATCACGAGTGCTTCGATTAGAAGCTTCCGGCGGTTTCTTCTGAGCCTCATGTGGACGTTCATTTTCTAATCTAAGCCGTACTTTTTTCGTATGAACGTCGGTTCCTGGATAATCGAGTCAATTGCTAGGATGAGAATGGCGAATGCCAGCATCTCGAACGTTACTCCCACCCACCACAGGGACGTTACGGAGAGTAGAGGGATAGGTTCAAAGAAGAATACGGTTCCTATGCGAAAGATCAACGGTCCTAAGAGACTCCAGCTGGTCTTGTAGAAGAAGAAGCCAAGAAATAGGCCGGCGGCGAGGAGCGGGACGACGCGAGTGAAGATGTAAAAGGGAATATCGCCGTATGCTGTGTTGACGATTTCGTTCAGCGAGATTTGATGTACGCTGAACAGAATTGCAGAGACGTAGAGGGATGTGAAAAAGCCGTAGTTTCTCGCTAGGTTTCTGAAGATGTACCCCCTGAACACGGATTCTGTTGCAAGAGCAAAGAGTAGGGCGTAAACGATTCTGTAGGCAATCGAGTATGGGCTTGTCGGGAATCTGAAGGCGCCGAGTGTCCCGAAAAAGCTCTGCATGAAGATTACGACTAGATATGTGATTACGAGGACGATGGCGAGAACTATGCATATCCAAGTTTTGATGCGTTGAGGTTTTTGGTAGCCTTGTTTCTTGAGGCTCGATTTGGTGAGTTTCACGAATAGGATGAAGGCGATTATCGTTATGGCTGGCATGGCAACGTAGATCCATTGGTAGGTCAATGTTGGGAACTCTGTGTAGCGAACTATGATGTCGTACAGGTTTCCGAGTGCGATAACGATTATGAAGAGCAGAATAGACGTTCCTATGACGGTTTTTTTCGTGGGTTGTGTCATTCGTTCTCCTCTTCTTCCTCTTCTTCTTCGCGTTCTGCTGCGGCTTTTTTGTTAATCATTTTGGAGATTGTGGTCGTGAACTCGTACTGTGTGGGTCCGTCTATTGCGTAGAACGTGTGAGTTTCTTCTGGTATGTAGGTGTGGACGATGGGTTTGTCTAGGATGTCGGCGATTTTCACGAGGTCTTCTAGCGTTTCCACCCTTATCGTTGTTGATGCCTTGGAAGCTTTTTCTCTCTCGACTGTCTGAGGTGACGCCTCAACTATTATTTCTTCATAGGGTCCGATGAGGTCTTGAAGAAGTTTGTCCGCTTTGGGCGGCTCTTTTGGCTTAGGTGGTCTTATCTTCATGTAGTACCAACCACTCGCGCCTGTGCCAATCAGCGAGATTGCGACTAGGATGAGAGCGGTATTTCTCTGATCTGGCACCCATGATTGGATTATTCTTTGTTCGCTGGGAATTTCGCCTTCTTGGTTATTTTCCAAGTTTCTCAGGGTTATCGTGTCGCCATCGGCTGAGCTGCTCCTGAATTCCACACTCAGCGTTTGTGTTCTTACTTCGTTTACGATAAAAAACCTTGTTTCATTGAATGGGTCGGGGGTTACTGCTAGGATGTCAATTTCGGTTGTGATGTTGAGTCCGTATTGACTTGCGAAGATTCCTGTTTCATCGGAGATTCTGCTTACGTATGTTTGGATTTCGTCGGGGTAGATTGGGGGGATGTCTTCGATGGTGAAGCTCAGAGACATCGTGCTCGTGACGATGACGAACAAGAAAGCAAGTTCGCAGTTTCTGCTGGAAACCTTCAAACTTCCACATTCTACGCTTTCGCTTTATCTGAAGCATCTTGTTGACGACAACGTTTTGAACCGGGAAAAGGTGGGCTACGAGAACATATACACCGTGAAGGATGAAGACAGAGTTGCTAAAGTGTTAATCGCCTACAAATCGAGCTTCATCGACATGCTGGTTGATAAGGCGTTAAGCACCTGGATGGAAACGCAGGTACGTCGAGAAAAGCCCGAAGCCCAACTCTGAACCATGCCCAAGCTTGTTTTGTTCCAGCTTTTGTGCGAATCGGCTTCAATGTTTGTGCGACGGTGCTTATAAGAACCATCGTGCATCGCGGTTCTCTTAAGGGGGCAATGAGAACAAGCAGGCACGGTTTGATTTCGTGAAGGCAACGTGAAGCTGAGGCAAAATTGTTCAGTTTTTTCTCTCCTTTCTCTCTCAGCGCTTCAGCATCCATGCAATCTTCAGCGGAAGAGCCTCGCCAACTTGTAACTCGCCACCCCCGGAACTAATTACGCGAAGATAAAAGTCTAAGGTCGAAATCAGTTTTCGAGCATGTTACGGCTCATTTGGGCGGCTGTAGGAGACACGAATGGAGTATCTGTGAAACATCTGGAACGCTTCAATGAATTCTCGCGCAAACTTGTCAGCGTGCTTCTCCGTGCCCATGTGCTTCCCGCCGTGCGTTCTAACATGGTGATAAAACTCGTGGAGAACGACGAACGGGTCTTCGAGCACTTCACGATTCATCACGTAGATTGTCTTGTCCTTGGAACTGTAGCAACCAGCCTTGTTCTTGTACCTCTTGGGCAGACCAACTTTGACTCTGGGAACGTCAACCTCAAAATGCTCCGAAAGAGCCTTCAACGCTCGGTCGAGTTCTTTGGCGAGAATCAACTGGACAACTGTGTTCTTGAACGCTAACTCATCCGTGGACATGTCAGTCAGAGGTTCTCCAGCGCTGTTCTTATGTCTTCCGCAATCATCTTCCTCTTGGATTTTTCAATCAGGTAGCTTTTCCCCGTCTGCAAGTACGACGGAATGACTCGCAAGTGCTTGTAGGAGTACTTGCCCTTCCTGATTTTCCACGTTGGACCGCTGGGAATAACTCCTTTGCCCATGTTTCGCCTCGCGATGCAATTCATGGCTTTTATCGCCGTATCGCCCATAAGCAGAACGATCTTAGCCTTCGGAAATAGACCTATTTCCTTCTCCAGTATTCTGAGAGAGCAGTTGTCCACCGTCTGCGGGGTTATGGAATAGGCGGTTTTTGCGCATTTTATAGCTGTTGTCACGTACACGCCCAGTTTAAGCACGTCTTCCATGGACTCGACCTTGAAGCCGGCATCGTTGAACGCCTGAATGGTTGTTCGTACGTAGAAGGGGCTGTTCCTCGCGTAAAAATAGTCTCTGGCGTCTTGCGGTGGAGCTTCAGAAACCATCACCACTCGAACCTTTTCGGGTTCGATTTCTATATCTGGAACCGCGTAAAGATTCTTGTTAACGTCCAAACACGGAAAATCCGGACACCTCAATGAAGTGTTTAGCTGCATGTTTTCACATTCCTGCCTTGGAATTCCCTTCTTTGCTGCCCGTTTACTTATAAGCCATTTACGTAGAAGAATCGAGAAGGACTCCCAGCAAGAGACAAACCGAACTTCCGATTTTCTTTCAAAAACCTTTTCAAACCGTTTGTCATAGCTTATGGCGGTTAAAGATGTCAGACGTTTCAGTCGTGGAGGCAATACTGAAGAGGGCGAAAGACCTCGAAACAAAATGCGACTGGATGGAAGCAGCCCAATCATACAGGAAAGCTTCGGAGTCGCTGTCCGAGAAAGACTTCTTCACGCGGGGCAGAATCAACGAGTACGTGGGCTACAGTCTCTTTCGAGGAGCTATGCAGGCCGAAACCCATGACGAGTTCGAACAAAGAATGCGCCAAGCAGCAGTCAGCTACGAGAACGCCAAAGTATCCTACTCGAAGGCAGACAACGCCCAAAAAGAGCCAGTGATGCTTCGCTGCGACGCCATGATTGCCTACGTGGGCTACTGGCTCGCGCCGAACGCAGCTGAAAAGAAAAAGTCAATTGACAGATGCTGGGAACTCGCCCAGAGAAGCTTGGAGACTCTCGCACCTGCGAACGAACCGGGGGAATATGGAAAAACCTACAACCAACTCGTTGACGCTGCGTTCTTCGCGTTCTTCTTAGAATGGAGTTTTCAAGCTAGAGAGAAGATGATGAGAAAAGCCGAGGAACTTGGAGAACGAGCGATTAACTTCCTGTCAACTAGCAAAGATGATGGCGAGTTGGCAAGGGCTTACGCAAAAGAAGCCGTTTGCATGTCACTCATCGCTTATAACTTTCTCGACTTCGATGAACGAGAGAAACATTACCAGAAAGCCTTGGCCTACTGGCAAAAGGCGAAAGAGCTTGACGAAGACACGGCCATGCTTGAGGTTCTGCATCCTTTCTTCGGTCCATATATCGTGTTCGGCGTCGAAGGAACTGATTTGGCGATAGCGAACTTCCAGAAGGCGCTGGATATAGCAAAGAAAACAAAAGACCAGTTCTTAATCGGTTCTGCCCTCGACTGGTTGGCCTATCACACTGCTTGGAAAGGAGAGCATCTCGAAGACCCGGACCAGCTTCGAGAGTTAGCAAAGGCAACAGAAGAATACGGGCGAGCAAGCAAAGAGGCGTATTCCCAGCTATCATTCATCAGCCCACGCGGCGACTTCTGCTGGGTCGAAGCCGTGGCGCATCCAGTATCCTATCTGTCAAGATCCGTACTCGAAACAGACCCTGTAAAAAAGCGCAATCTTTTGAAACAAACCATAGATGTCATGCCCGAACTGCTTAAAATCGCAGAGGATTCAGGGTATCCAGAGATACTCTTTTTCGTGCAAGGGACCCTTAGCTCGATGTTGACGAGCTTGTCCAAGATGGAAGATGACGTGGAGGAGAAAAAGAAGCTCTTGGATGAATCACTGAAGTACCGGAACGCGGCCATCCGAGTGCTGGAGCAGATTCAGCCTTTCATGTACTGGAACCTAGGCGTCGCGCACGGCGCCATCGCAGAAACAATATCTCAACTCGCCTACCTCACCAGCGATCCCGAGACGAAGAAGAGCATGCTTCAACAAGCTGTATTGGACCGGCAGATGCATCTGGAACTTTGCAGAAAGGACCTTGCATTCTATGGAAGCAAGGGTGAATCCCCTGCATTGATTGATGCCGTCGCAAACGCCCAATCCAACTATGCAAACCTATTGAGCCGCCTATACGAGCTTACGAAGAACAGGGACGACTTGGAAAAAGCTCTTGAAGCCTATGAGGGTGCGGCGGCTGTGTTTCAAAAATCTGGTTTTATGAGTCGCGCGGCGGAGTGCTACTGGAAAAAAGCCCAAATCTATGATGATGTTGCTGAGCGCCTCAAGTCGGCGGAGAGTTTTGAGCTTGCCTCAGGCTGTTATGCAAAGGCGGCCGAGAAGATTCCGCAGCTGAAAACTCTCTACGAAGAGCATTCGCTATACATGCAGGCATGGAGTGAAATTGAAAGGGCAAGGGAATGCCACGGAAGAGAGGAATACGATTCCGCCGTGGCACATTTTGAGAAAGCTGCTGAATTACACAAATCCGCCAAACATTGGAGCTACTTGGCATCCAACTACTCGGCTTGGGCTCAGGTCGAACGTGCCGAGGACGCCAGTAGAAAGGAACAGACCGACGAAGCTCACCTCATGTTTGACCAAGCCGCTCAACTGTTCATGAGAGCTAGAGAGTCCATCCAAGCGCACTTGGGAGAAATAGAAAACCCTGATGAAAAACACATGGCGACAGAACTTCTCGAATCAACTGACTGGCGAAAAAGATACTGCCTAGCCCGATCCGACCTTGAAGAGGCGAAAACCCTCGACAAGAAAGGCGACCACCACGCCAGCGCGGAAAAATACGGTTCAGCGGCGGAAGGTTTCGAGAAAGTAGGCACATTGCTCAAATCAGAAGAAGAACAAGACGAGCTGAAGTTTCTCGTTTATTTGTCACGAGCATGGCAGAAGATGATGCTTGCTGAAGCGGAAGCTTCCCCGGAGCTACTCATTGAAGCTTCTGAGTTCTTCGAGAAGGCCAAAGACTTCGGTCCAAGCGAAAAGGCAAGAATGCTTGTATTGGGACACAGTCGCTTCTGCAAGGCACTTGAGGCAGGGATGAGGTTCGTTGACACGATGGATGAGAAGATTCACCCAACTGCTAAGAGATACTTGGAAAGTGCGGCAAGCTACTACGTTAGGGCAGGCTTCCAAGAGGCTTCAGAATACGCCAAAGCCATGGGGCTTCTCTTCGATGCGTATCTGCACATGGACTCCGCCAAGGAACAGCCCGACCCAGAGAAGAAGGCAAGGCTGTACATGATGGCGGAGAAAGTCCTTCAGACATCGGCTGGCTCTTTCATGAAGGCGCAGCATCCAGAAAAAAGAGAACAAGTGCTCAGAATTCTGGACAAAGTCAGAGAGGAACGAGAACTGGCAGTGTCTCTAACCGAAGTGCTTCACTCTGCGTCAATCATGTCAACCATGAGGGCGGTTGCTCCACCAGTGCCCACGCAGGAAGAGGCTGTGGGTTTGGAACGATTCGCCAAAGCCGACGTGCAGGCAGACATCACGGTAACCCCAAAGGAACTGACCGTAAACGAAAGCATCAGCGTGGACATAGACCTCGTTAATGCTGGGAAAGGTCCCGCCACCCTGGTTAAGATTACGGAGGCGATACCGGAAGGCTTCAAGCTAGCTGAGAAAACCGAAAAGTACAGGATTGAAGACAGCTACATAAACATGAAGGGAAAACGACTTGACTCGCTGAAGACGGACGAAGTGAAACTCGTCCTGAAGGCAACCAACCAAGGCGCATTCCAACTCAAACCGAAAATACTGTACCTCGACGAAAACGGCAAGTACAAGACCTACAAGGCTGAACCAATAGACATAACCGTCAAAGAGCTTGGAATCAAAGGATGGCTCAAAGGAACCAAATGACTAACAAAGAAGTGGAAAGAATGAGCAATCCGATTAAGCTGAAACCGATCGCTGGTCTACTTGTGACGACGTTACTGCTAGCTAGCCTCGCACTTTCGAGCTCGCAGCAAACGGCGAATGCTCAAACCAATTCCATAGACCTCGAAGAGTTCCGATGGAGCTACTCCAGCTTTCCCTTAAGAGTCCTTGTTGACATGAACCAGTGGAGCGTGGACGCCTACGCGCCGGTCGTGCACGACACGTTGGACACGCGGTTGGCAAGCATCTGGAACTACACTGCCTCTTACGATTCGACCAACCTGAACGCGATAAGCTACTTGATCTTCTTCAGCGACGTTAACTCAACCAGCAACTACGACATTCTCATCACATTCTCCCAAAACGAGATGGGCTCAAACGTCGTCGGTCTCACGGTCTACGACTTCAACTCCTTTACCAACGCCCCTATCCCTCCCATCAACATCAACGTCACAACATATTCCGGAACGGCTTCAAACCTGTTCGTGAGAGACGTGGTGATGCACGAGTTCGGACACGCCCTTGGGCTCGGACATGCTTCTTCGGCGGACACGTCTGACGGACCGGAACTCATGTACCCAACTTCATCCAAGAGCGAGATTGTCTATCCATCCACATTGGATATCTATGGACTCTCCTTGCTCTACCAAGGGTATTTCAGCCAGTCGGTTCAGTTACCGTCAAACATACCATACGTAATGTTGCTAGGTGGCACACCACAGCCACCGCCGCCCAGTTTCTTGCCATCCCTGCCGCCGTTTTTCAGATACTTGGTTATTGCGTTGATAGTCTTGGCTTTAGTCTTGATGGCTGTGGCTCTGATCAACGCTGGAAAAAAACCGCCAGAGACCAGAATGGTTCCGTGAGAATTCGTTGGACTCTTCCGTGTGGCGGATAGAGCTAATTTCTACGGAACGGGGACGTGATAGCGTTCATGTCTTCACAAGTCTGTATCCTATTCCCGTTCCCATCTTGAAGCCCTAGTCCAGGTTTATCAGCAGTATTCCCATGGGCTCCAGAAACGTGCAGAACTCCGTGTGAGAATTTTATCTCGTGGCCGCTTGCTTCAAACCGTTGGCTAGTGCGGTGCCAATGTTGCCTTTAGCTAGTGATGGCTATTTTCATTTCTTAGAACTTCGTTCCTTAAGTTTTTCTTTCACGATTTTGAGCAGCTCTTCCGGCTGGACTGGCTTTACTAGGTAGGCGTCTGCTCCCACGTTCATGGCTTTGATGCCGTTGTCGACTGAGGGGAAGCCTGTGAGAACAATCTTCACCATGCTTGGCTTCATTGCGTGAATTCTACTCAGCAAATCCGTTCCGTCTACATCTGGAAGTTTAACGTCGATTATTCCAACGTCGTAGACGGCGTCATTTATTTTTTCTTCGGCTTCCTTCCCGGTCTCAGCCGTTTCAGCGTCGAATCCTTGCTTCTGGAATATGCGGGTTAGAATTCTCAGTATGGATTTGTCATCGTCAACTATCAAAACCTTCGTCTTTTCCGGGGGATTTCCAGCCAAAGTTTCACTCGACCACACTGCGCATGATATGTATCTTTCAGCTACATATATATATGCATGGAACCAGAAAGAAAACAGAGACAACGAACTCGAGCAACAAGCGCGGTCTGAGAACATTGAGCGAAAAGGGCGTACTGGACGTTTTGCAGGAATTTGGCCTGTCAAGAAGAGAGGCTGAAGCTTACATTTTCCTTTCAAAAAAGGGAGCACAGGACGTGCACTCTGTTTCGGCGAACCTGAAAATGGACCGTGTTCAGACTTACCGCACGCTGAAAAGTCTGCAGGAAAAGGGCGTCGTTGAAGCGACCATCGAATCGCCGACGAGGTTCACATCCATTCCCTTCGAGATGCTAGTTCAATCGCTCATTAAAACAAGAAAATCGAAATTGTCGAACCTCGAAACCCAAAAAGATAACCTAATAGCTTACTGGAAATCCCTCAGCATGAGACCACCGGAGTTCCCGCTCGCAAAGTTTCGCGTCATCACGGAACAAAGAGCCATTTATGAAGAAATCGCAAAGATGGTCAACGAATCGCGACAGGAAATTCTTCAACTCACGACCAGTTCGGGAGTGATCCAAGAAGACGTTGTCGGAACGCTGGATCAGATCGTGGATTTTCACGGAAAAACCGAAACGTGCATTTCAAAATTCTGACGAACATATCGCAAGAAAACTTCAAGATAATAAAGCATATGATGAAGAAAGTCGCAGGCAAGAAGCTGAACGTTCAATGGCGTCATGTCGACTTGGGTTCTAGGCTGTATCCGCAGTTCGTCATAAAGGACCATGAAGAAACACTGCTCTACGTTACGACGAAACATGAGTTGCCCATTCTCACTCAAGCCCAGACTGGACTGTTGATCAGTAGCGCAATCTTTGTTTCGACGCTCACTGAATCTTTCATGGAGATGTGGCGTGTTGAGGTGCCAGCGGAAGAGCGAATAACGGAGTTGAAGACTGGAAAACCCATAGAGCAAACGACCGTAATCAGCGATTCTCGGGAAGCTCAGACGAAACTGGAACAGGCGCTGCAGGCGGCAGAAAAAGACGTGGTCGCAATTACGTCGTCAGATGGCTTGAACAGGCTCTCAGAAAACAGCGTGTTGCGTCGCTGTTCCGAAAAGGGACTGAAAGTGAGAATCATGGCACCAATCGACCTTGACAACCTAGAAGCCGCGAAGAAACTGGCTGAGACGTGTCAGGTTAGGCATGTTCCTATAAGTTACGTGATGATGTTAATCGTTGACGGCAGAAGTCTCTTCATGTTCAAGGCTCCAACGCTGAATGAAGCAGCCGATGAAACAATGTTTCATTTGGAGGATGTGTTCTATTCGAATGATGCGAGGTATTTGGAGAGGGTGGGTGAGATGTTGGATGACATGTGGAAGAGAGGCTTGGACATCAATGAGATGATGGCGGAGACGGGTATGAAGGTGGTTGAGCCGAGTGTTTCAGGGTCTGATACCGCTTTGAAAGTGGTCGACCTGATGCTTAAAAACAGTGTTAACTCGGTCATCGTTACTGAGGGCGATGTTCCGGTTGGAATAGTGAGCCAGAGAGATTTGCTGGAGAAAATTCTGAAGGCGAAACGTGCACCGGAAAAAACCCGCGCGAAAGAGGTAATGTCCATTCCAGTTGTGTCGGTCGAGTCTGATCAGCCGATAGTGGAGGCGATTAAGACTATGCGCAGGACGGGCATTCGCAGGGTAGCTGTGTTCAAGAAAGGAAAGCTCGTGGCAATGCTGACGTAAAAACTGTTCTTCGATGAAAAGACCAAACGAGCGATGCGTCGTTCGCTAGGTGGAGACGCAAGACTTATTCTCTCTGCTTGTTAAACTTCAACTTTAAAGAATAGCGGTGAACAGAAAAATGAATAAGCAGAAAACTGGAAAGAGAAATATCACGCCTCTTTTTGAGCTTGTTTCTCTGAAAGGACGAAATGCGCTCATCACTGGTTCTGGCGCTGGCATTGGCAGGGCGATTGCTTACAGGTTTGCTGAAGCGGGATCTGACCTTGAGCTTGTGGATGTTAATGAGAGGAGTCTTTGCGCTGTTAAAGAGGAGCTTGAGCGGTTTAAGGTTAGAATTGACGTTCACAAGGTGGACATCTCTAAGAAAAGCGCGATTGACAGCCTGTGGGAGAAGCTTAAGGGAAGAGAACCGGACATTTTGGTCAACAATGCAGGCATTTACCCCACGAAATCGTTCTTGGACGTGGATGAGGGTTTTCTAAAAAGAGTTTTGGACGTCAATCTTGACTCGGTCTTTTGGACGTGCCAGAACATGATAAAAAGCAGGCTAGGGAAAGGCGGGGTAATCATCAACGTGGGTTCAGTTGAGGCAATAATGCCCTTCAAGGAAGAACTATGCCATTACGACATTAGCAAGGCAGGAATAATGGCTCTGTCCAGAGCTCTTGCCAGCGAATACGGCAAGAAGGGCTTCAGGATAAATGTGCTGGTTCCGGGTGGGATATGGACTCCTGGAACGAAGACTTTGGCAAAAGAAGCGTTGCGGTTCAAGTTCAAAGTGGTCAAGTCAGGCATCGAATACAACATGAGAAACCCGTTGGGAAGGTTAGGCAAGCCAGATGAAGTGGCGCGGATGGCTCTTGTTCTCGCAAGCGACTTGGCAAGTTACGTTCATGGAACGTTGATTGCCGTTGACGGTGGTTTTCTTTCAGCATAAAACGCGTAGTAAGGAAATATGTGGGTTGCTTTTTTGCGCCTCTGCGGCTGCTATGCCCCCTCTATTTATAGCTTGAAGCAGCAGTCCGTCGGCATAGTTCTGACGGGAAGTCTAACCTTCACGTCGTTTTAGGAAGTTTAATGTTGGCTCAGGTAGCGTAGACCGTTAATGTCTTAAACGGTTAAGCCTAAAGCAGGGAGGCATGAAGCCGACAGCGCAAAAAGTAAGGGCTAAAATCTTCGACGAACTGGGCAGTCTCCTTCTCGGGGCATTCGTGGGGTTTCTGATAATCGCCTTCGCAGGAGCCGTTCTACCGATAATCGCCTTTCTGATTGGGGGATTCTTCGCGGGGTTAATCGCGGGAGGTGGAATGGCGAAGGGAGCGTTGGCTGGACTTATCGCTGGAGTGCTTGGCGGGTTCATCGCCACGATACTCTTGATAAGCGGGTTAATGTCGCTGAGCGGAATGCTGGGCAAACTCATCGAAGGATTCATGACTGAAGCGCTCGGCGTCGCCATAAGAATCGTCGCAATACTGCTGAACGTGTTTGGGGCAGTCGTAGCCGTCGCCGGAGGCTTAATCGGAGGCTTGGTTAGAGCAATCTATGAAACGTTCTAGCAGCGCGAAAAAATCGAAAAGTGGGCGGGGAGAGATACGAACCCTAGGCATAGTGAACATATCGCCAGTAGTCCCTCTTATTGTAGCAAAAAAGTGGAGGAAAGTTAGGGAAGAATTATCTGCTTTTTCGCGTCATAGCATATGTGACAGTATCGGCCAGTTGCGTCAGTTATAGCGCAGGCGTCGCATATTGGTTCGCCACAGATGTCACAGAGTCTATCCCCTGCTGCAGGTTCGCCACAGACTCTGCATCGATCCTCTACGACTTCAAGAGTGATTTTTGCCCTGATTCTGTGTTCTTCGTCGAGTCCTATGATCTTGGCTAGGTCAGCTGGGTTGAACTCTTTTGCGTCGATCCATTCGATAGCCAGATCGTCGATCATTATCGTATTGCGCATGAAAGTTCCGATGGCAGAGATCTTTCTATTCCTCTCCCTCAACATTATCTCCCTTCCAGTATAGAAGCGAGTCTTATTGCTTGCAAACGTATATTTCACTTTCGGTCGCAAATTGCATTATAATGTGCCATAAGTGAAATTCAGGCCCTTTTGCCGAACTGATCGACGGTGGATTTTAGGCGCTGCAGGTATTTCTTGTTGTCATACTCCCAAGCATTGTTTTTGAAGAATTCGTAAGAGATGGTTTGTCTCTTTATTGTACTCAGGTCTTCGATCAAGTATTCGTATGTTTCTAGAAGACCACTTCTCACAAGTCTTGAGAGCGCCTCTAGGAAGTGCCTTAGTTGTTCTCTTGGAAGATAGATGCGGACGAAAAGCTGGTTCGCGCGATACACTTTCCCGATGGCTCTCACGAAAGGTTTGTTCATGAGTGAGCAGGCGAATTTCTCTAGGTTCCCACTGTTTCCGAAGAAGAATATGAAAAAGCACGTATCTGGACACGATCCTTTGTAGTGGTCAGCCAATATTTGTGGTCCTTCGAACATCTGCTTTTTGAGAACGTGCCGCCTATAATGATATCTAACTGCCTGCAAACTAACGCCAAGTTGTTCTGCTATTCTCTTCAGTTTGACGGTGTAGTTTTTTTCCAGCTCCTTGAGTATGATTATATCTATCCAGTCAGCTTGTTGGATATAGTCTTTTGCTTCTTTTAGGGTGTATGGAAGTTCCCCTTGAGTCTTGGGCAATTCTTCCAGCCATGAGTTCCATCTGAAGGCCCACTTTTCAGATTTGTCGTCAAACCATGTACTTGTCGTGTTTACGTTATGAATCGACGTGGACCAGAAAAACTGGAGTTTTTCGGACAGTAGGTTAAGCTCCATTAGCTTGCTTGCGAACTCTTCAAATTCCTTTTCTTTGCCAGTTGGTATGCCGTATGTTGCTATGCACTCTGGGGTGCCGATGCATTGACTAACGTAAAGCCAGTAGTCGTTTGACTCCAAGCATTGGTAGAGGAGTTGCTCAAGCCCTGGCTTTGGTTTTGCGATAAGGAAGGCTTTTCTAAGTCCTATATTGGTGTGATAGATGTTTCCTTGGATGTGAAGAGAAAAACGGGAATGCAGACGTCTTATCCGTCTGCCAAGAGTTCTCCTCGGCATTCCAAGATTGGCGGCCAGTCTTGTCTCGTTCCTAGGATCGTAAAGAGCCAGACCTTCCAAGATCTTGACGTCGATCTTGTTCAGCCTGTCCTTTTTGCTTGCCCTTGCGCGTTCCATCGCTAGATCTTCATTCGCTCTAAGTGTGTTTAGGTTCATAGGTTTTTTCTTAGCCACCCGTCTGATTGTCCGATTCTCGGAGTCCCTCCGCCGCCCACTGGGTCCCCTGAAATTGGGATCAGGCGCTGACCGACTGCTGAGTCTTTTTGGCTGAGAGTAGTAGTTGTTTCTATTTTTCCGCCGGCATTCGTGATCATAGATACTGCGAAAATCGCGGAGCAGATCAATGCAGACGGTAGCAACAGTTTTGCAATCTTCAAAATCATCGTTGATTTCACCCCCTCCTCGTTTGAGAGGAACGGTTTCATGGAGGTGCAAATATCGCATATCGTCGAATCTGAGTCAGAACTCGAACACTCAAAGACTGAAAATCTTCAGCTATGTCTTCGGCATTGCTTCAGGCATTGAAATAGCTGTTTCGAATTGGTTTGCATGACACCATAGAACCCAATGATCGCCCGCGAAAGGAAATAACTCAAAAGTGCGTAGGAGGAGATCCGAACGCTACTCATAAGGGATACATCTGCCGAATTCCAAACTAATGGTTCGGGAAGTTTTATTAGCATTAGTCGTATGAATGTGACCGAGGGCTGGCTGAATGGATAGAAAAGAACAGAGACTGAGACTCCTCTACGAGATGATAAGTGGGGCAAGAAGGAGCGACAGAGAACTCGCAAAAGCCCTGAAGATTTCGCAGCCAACGGCGACAAGACAGAGAACGATTCTTGAAAGAGAGAGCTACATAAAAGAATACACGGTAATCCCCGACCTAGTCAAGTTCGGATATGATTTTGTAGCGGTAACCTTTCTTTCGTTTGCTGAAGACAGACCTGAACTTTTTGACAAAGCAAGAAAATGGACAAAAGCCAGACCGTCCATAATCTTCGCGGCTAACGGCGAAGGCCTTTCGATGAACAGCATCATGGTGTCAGTGCACAAGAATTACGCTAGTTACTCGAAGCTGATAACGGAGCTGAGGCGAGACTGGCAGCCAAATCTAAAGAACGCAGAGACTTTCATAATAAGCTTGGCTCGCCCTGAACTTTGGATAAAGCCTTTCTCATTTCGATACTTGGAAGACAACAAATGAATTATGCGCTGCACTCGACTATTTCGGCGGGCATTTTCCAAAAACTATATTTCCCACGTTGCGCAAACCCACGTGAAATACCATGATTCCAGTCGAAGTTTCTTCAGTCAAGAAGTATTATGGCGATATTAACGCTGTTGATGGAGTTTCCTTCTCGGTCAACGAGGGCGAAGTCTTCGCTCTTCTAGGCCCCAACGGCGCTGGCAAAACAACACTCATAGAAATAATGGAGGGTCTGCGGAAACGGGACGGAGGCACCGTGAAAGTCCTCGATCTCGACCCTTGGGAAAGCGGCAACGTGCTCCACAGGAGAATCGGAGTCATCCCGCAGGATTTCACGTTTTTCGACAAAGCAAACCCTAGGGAAGCAATAGAGTACTACGCAGACCTTTTCGGCGTCAGCGTCGACGCTGAAGACATACTACGAGAAGTCGTGCTCGACGACTCGGCCAACGTTCTTTTTGAGAATCTCTCCGGCGGACAGAAGCAGAAGATGGGTCTCGCGCTCGCACTAGTTAATTCTGCTGAGCTTCTTTTCCTCGACGAACCCACCACAGGACTTGATCCCAACGCCAGAAGAGCCATGTGGGACGTGATTCAAGGACTGAAGAGCAAGGGCAAAACCGTGATTTTAACCACTCATTACCTTGACGAGGCTGAGCATCTTTCCGACAGAGTTGCCATCATGAACCACGGGCACATAGTTGCCATGGGCACTAGCGACGAGATCATCGAGGCTCACGGTTCAGGCGAGAGGCTGGAAATTCACGGAACAGAAGAATTAGCTAATTACCTCAATGCCCACACGAAACTGAAAGTTCAGCATAACGGCAGGGGCGTGATCAGCATAGCAATCAACGAAAAACACGATGCGCTGGCAGCTTTAACAGCCACCGAGGAGTCAGGTCTTGAATGGCACGACCTCCACACCCGCCGCGACAGCCTAGACGACGTTTTCGTAAAGCTCGTGAGAGGAAGAATCGACGAGAAAGGCGAAATCAAAGTCGAAGGCAATAGCAGCAATACACACAATCAACGGAGACGCTGAGAAAAATGGTTAGCCCAAGAAGAATCGCATCCGACCTCCGCGTGTTCGGGCGCGGATACCTGAGAAACGCGGCAGGACTGTTCTTCGGCCTCATATTCCCTGTGATTCTCATACTCATCTTCGGCGCCATCTTCTCGTCAGGTTTCTCGGGGTCGGTAACAGTCTACGTTCAGAATCAAGACGACGGCGCATGGTCGACCGCTTTCGTGGGCGCGCTCAACCATACGGGTACACTTAACTGTGTATTGGTGAGTTCTTCGGAAAACTTCTCTCAGTACCTCTCGGCTCATTCCGCATCTGACGGGATAATCATTCCGGCAGGATTCTCAGCGAACTACACAGCCGGCTACCCCGTCAACGTGATAGTCTATGGCAATCCTTCCCAGAGCTCCAGCGCCATCGTGACCGGCACGGTAAACGCAGTAGTAAACCAGCTTAATCTGAATTATTACCACGGTACATCGATAATCGGTGTGACCCAGACTACCGCCCAAGCTCAAGTGAACAAGTATATCGATTTCCTCGTTCCGGGACTGGTAGGCTTTTCGATACTTGTCAGCCCGATGTTCTCGCTGGTGAGCATATCCTCCGAGTACAAGCGCATAAAACTGTTCAAGCAGCTATCGTTGACTCCACTCACTAAGATTGAGTGGCTGGCCTCAAAAGTGCTGTTTTACATTCTACTGTCAGCGGCGTCGTTCCTGCTGATGGTTGCAGTTGGAGTGTTCGTGTTCGGCGCAAACATCATCCTATCATTGTGGCTGATACCGTTCTTGGTGCTGGGACCCATGCTCTTCGCCTCGCTAGGCATGCTCGTGGGAACAATCTCCAAAAACACAGAGACAGCCAGCGTCGTCGGAAACATCATAACCTTCCCGATGATGTTCCTCGCCGGCACCTTCTTCCCAATCTCACTAATGCCACCGTACTTGCAGTACGTCTCGCACGTGTTACCCCTATTCTACATAGTTGACGGACTCAACGGAGTAATGATATACAGCAACTACACACAGGCAGCAATAGACCTCGCAGTAGTCACGGCAATCACGCTGGTCTTCTTCGTCGCTGCAGCGAAACTGTTCAAGTGGAGAGAAGACTAATTACAACAAAAAGCCCCGTACAAACATGTTCTTTCCAGCCTTTCCGACATCTGACCCGCACAGAAGTAGGCCGGGAGAGATTTGAACTCTCGACCTTTCGGTTATCAGCCGAACGCTCAAGCCAAGCTGAGCTACCGACCCAGCAAACAACATCACCCGGGCATTATGAAACTTCGATGATTTCAAGGTCTTGACTTCTTTTGATCGTATGATTCTTGCATTGCCAGACATGATGGTATAGCAATAGTAATATATGTCCACTTTGGCACAATACAAGTCGGGGAGAGGTTTCGAGAAAAATATTAATTTCTTTACTCGTTTTCTCATGTATTGCATTTACCTTGAGCAAATGTTCTGGTTTGACAACTCCAACTCCAAGTCTTGAATCATGCCTAGAGAAAAGTGGCACATCTTTAAATGAGGAAGCGCATATCCGCAGACTGGCTCAGATGAATCATTCCGCTGCTGTGAAGGCGGATGGCGGCAATTGGACATTTATGGTTTACCTTGATGGCGACAACAACTTAGAAGTGGATTGCATTGACATATTCTTGAATCTATCCAGTGTAGGCTCAACCGAAAACGTGAATATTGTTGTGCAGCTTGACAGGATACCTGGATACGATGACAGGTTTGATGACTGGAGAGACTGTAAACGTTTCTACGTCACTACAGGCATGACTCCCACGCCTGGAAACGCAATCCTGAACTTAAGCGAAGTAAACATGGGAAACCCAAACACACTAACCAACTTCATGAATTGGGCGATGAGTTCCTATCCAGCAGACAAATACTGTCTAGTGCTTTCCGACCACGGAAGCGGTTGCGTTCACAGCGTTTGCTTTGACGAAACAAGCGGCAACGACGCACTGTCCCTTCCTGAGCTCAATCAGACTTTCAGCGCAGTTCCCGAAAAAACGGATGTAGTCTATTTTGATGCCTGTGTTATGGGCATGATTGAGGTTGCTTACCAAATCAGAGATCACGCAGATGTTATGGTTGCATCTGAGGAGGTGAGCTGGAGCGGGGTACCCTATGATCGGTATCTGTCAAGTCTGACCGCAAACCCATCGATGTCAGCCGGCGAGCTAGCTGACGTAATAGTCAGTAGCTATATCGATTTTACCAGTACTAGCTCGCTCAAGTCAACGATGTCCGGCGTGGACTTGAGCCAGATGCTTACTTTAAAAACGGCAGTTGACAATTTTGCTCAAAGATTGAACAATTCGGAGAGCGTGTTTAATAACGAGATAAGAAAGGCAAGGGGTCAAGCAGAGGGCTATATGGGTCCTTATATTGACATGTACGGTTGGTACATGGACCTTCACGATTTCGCTCAACTAATCTACCAGTACATTGACAATGCCGAAATCCGAAATGATGCAAACCAAGTAATGACATTGGTCTCAAGCGCCGTGATCGTGAACGGCCAGTATGATCACCTGAATTCTTACGGTTTGTCTATATTCTTCCCATGCAAAACAGACAGCGACTACAGCTCATTTATGACCGCCTATTCAACCACAGACTTTGCAGAGGACACTGTTTGGGACTCGTTTATAGACTATCATGTAAGCATCACCCCTCAAAAGCCTGATTTCGTCCTCGTAGATGTCTACTGGGACCTGTCCTCACCTAACCCGGGCGACGAAGTAACCTTCCACGCTGACCTAACAAACGAAGGTACACAAGACAGAAGCGCTTACGTGCGTTTTTCTAGGGATGGGTCCTCCGCAGGTGGCACATTCGATATTCCAGCAGGCTATCTGCAAACAATCTCTACGACTACACCTTGGACTGCCACTCCAGGCAAATACAACATTACATGGATTGTTGACCTCTATAACAGCGTTGAAGAGTGGAATGAAACCAACAACGACATGACTAAGACGCTCATCGTCGGTTATTCTCTGACCGTTCAGACCCCGTACAGTGGGATCACAGTTAAGATTGACGGGAACTGGTATGCCACAAAAGCTGATGGCAGCTATCAAAAGTACGTGAGTTCAGGGGTCCACACCATTGAAGTCCCCGCTTCAATCTCATTAGGGTCGGGAACTCGAGGCCTTTTCGTGCAATGGAACGATGGAAATTTATCAAGTTCTAGAGAGATCTTCGTAGAAAACGACCTAACAATGACTGCCGACTATGTAACACAATATTACTTAACAGTCAACAGAAACCCTTCATACGTTGGAGAAACAACCGGTCAAGGATGGTACAACAGCGGCACTATAGCCGACGCAACTTGTACAAGTCCAGTACCTTATTATTCCTATCGGTACGTTTTCGTTGACTGGACTGGAAGCGCTTCTGGCACGTCGACGACTCTGCAAATCGTCATGGACAGCCCCAAAACCGTGACGGCGAACTACCAAGCACAGTATAACGTGACTTTCACCACTTACGGATGCGAAGGCTCCACGAACGTGATTGTTGATGATGCGAGCTATGCAGTGCCATGTTCATTTTGGCTTGACAGCGGCTCATCACACTCCTTTAGCTACGAGTCAGCTGTTAGCGGAGACACTGGCGTGCGATACGTGCTTTCATTTACATCGTACTCTTCACCCTTGACTGTGACTTACAGCACCACGGTAACAGGGTATTACGAGACTCAATACTACGTTACTGTCAACAGCGCCCACGGGGCGCCGACACCATCTCAATGGGTAGACGAATATTCAAGCTTGCCAGTCAACGTGCAATCGCCAACAGAGACAGCTCCCAATCAAACTCAATGGTGTTGTATAGGCTACAGTGTTGACAATGCATCTCTTCAGGTGGGAACAAGCTACACATTCTGGAGCATTCAAGGACCGCGCGAAATCGAATTCTATTGGACGCAACAGTTCTGGCTGCAAGTCAATACAGGCGCAAGCGGCTCAACAGTCTTGGGCACGGGCTGGTACGATAATGGCACCGCCGCGTCCGTATCAGCAAACACGCCTTACATGGCATCAACAGATCACCGTTTCATTTTCACTTCATGGGTTTCCACAGGCACAAACGATGCATCAATCACCAACGCGACTTCACCTCAAGCCACAGTTTACATGAACAACTACTACACCATCCAGGCAAGCTGGAAGGCACAATTCCACCTAACCATGACGACGAATCCAATGGGTATCACTCAGCCAACAATCTCTCCTGAAGGCCCTTGGTATGATAACGGCACAGTAGCGACGTGCACAGCTCAGAGAACGGATGGATTTGGATTTGATCACTGGACGATTGACGGAACTAGCTGGAGTTTTGGCGTCAACCCAGCAACAGTAACGATGGATGCACCGCACAACCTTGTTGCCCACTATTTCGCAGACTATGTCAAACCATCTATAGGCATCCCTGCCCATCAACCCAACCCTCCAAACCATATTGAGAACGTCACTGTGACGGTGGTTGTGAATGATAGTGGAAGCGGAGCCGGCGAAGTATTTCTCTACTATCGGACTGACGGTGAGGGGGCTTGGATCGAAGTGAACATGACTAAGCTAGATAGCGACACATATGTGGGCGAAATTCCGGGCTTTGAAGCACAAACACGTGTGCAATACCATATAGTGGCATACGACAACGCGTACAACCAAGCCGTCCAAGACAAGAACGGAGAATACTACGATTACACGGTCATTCCGGAATTTCAAGAATTCGCAGCCTCACTACTGTTCATGTCCTTAAGTCTCATTGCAGTCTTGCTTTCCAAGAAAATTCGCCGCAAGCCCACAATGAATGAACGTTGAACCATGAAGTAGCAGCTGATCTATGAGTGGGCCGGGAGAGATTTGAACTCTCGACCTTTCGGTTATCAGCCGAACGCTCAAGCCAAGCTGAGCTACCGGCCCGTTGGCAACACCAGACTAATGGGTCAACTGTTTTTAAGGGTTTTCCGAGCGCTATTAGCAGTTCTTGCCGCATCGTGAAGGACAACGTTTCTCGTTTACCGCAAACGCTTTAGCTCGTCGTCACGCAGCATATTAAGAGAGTGGTTGAGAGAGAGGCTAGTGCCTTGCAGACGATACCGTCGATTTGCGCCTACTGCGGCTGCGGATGCCGACTGCTCTTCAACGTTGAAGGCAACGAGATGGTCAAGATGATGCCGGACAGGTCGGACGAGCCGAGCGAAGGAATCGCCTGCATAAAAGGCTTAACCATCCACGATTCAGTCCAAGGCAACAGGGGAAAAATCCTCAAGCCACAGGTCAGAAAGGACAAAGACCAGCCCCTCAAAGAAGTTTCATGGGAAGAAGCCTACCGTTTCATCTGTGAACACACAAAAGACTTGGCTCCGAGCGAGGTGTTCTTCAACGCCTCCGGAAAAGTGACCAACGAAGACTGTTATGCGACCCAGAAGTTCGCGAGAATTGCCTTCAAAACCAACAACATAGACGCATGCTGCGCCAGACTGTGCCACGTCACCACCGTTCAAGGCTTAAACAACTGTTTCGGAAGCGGAGCTGCGTTTTCGAAAATGGACGACGTGTACAGCCTTGACACGCTTTTCATCGTGGGCTCAAACCCCATATCGAATTATCCCGTCCTCTACCATCGCATACTGCGAGCGAAAAGGAAAGGAATGAAAGTTCTTTCCAGCCAAGCAATCTACAGCCTCACCGCAAAATTCTCCGACGTCTCGCTATTGATATACCCGGGAACCGAACTGGTTCTGTTGAACGGAATAATCAACGCCCTCATCCACATGGGCGCCTACGACAAATCCGCAGAGACAGTAGAGGGATTCAAGAGACTCGCACAAGTAGTCGAAATATACCCCATCGATTTTGTGAGACAAGTGTGCAAAGTGGACCTTGAAAGACTCAACCAGCTCATAGACTATCTTGCGGAAGCCAAATCGTTAGGCATAATCCACGGCATGGGACTGACCCAGCACGCCACGGGCTCGGAAAACGTCCATGCGTTGCTGAATTTGATGATTCTCAAGAACGCCAAATTGCTGTCCTTGAGGGGTGAGATCAACGTTCAAGGAGCGGGCGACATGGGATGCCTGCCCGACAGATTACCCACAGGACCGTTAGCGACGGCGCCGTTGCTTGAGCAAGAGTGGAAAACAGAAGTGCCTATCGGAAAGGGCAAGACGATAGTTGAAGCCTTCCTCATTTCGCCGCCGAAAGCCGTGTTTGTTTCGGGAATGAACGTTGCCCAGTCTCTGCCGAACCTTAACGTGGTGCACAGGAACCTGCAGAAGATGTTCGTCGTTGTTCTCGACCATTATCACAACTTGACAACAGAATGGGCGGACGTGGTGCTTCCGACGCCGCTGCTTTTTGAAAGGAACGGCACAATCACGAATGGCGAACGCCGAATGCGGCTCGTACGCAAGGTCGTTGAGCCTTGTGGAAGTTGCAAGCCCGAATGGCGAATATTCAAGGAACTTTCATCATACTTTGGGTGTCAAGAGCATTTTTGCTACGAGGGTCCCATGGAGATAACGAGAGAGATCGTGAACGTTGTTCCGGACTATCGAGCAATCGATGTTGACAGCGTTTACGACGGGGTTGACGGATGGCCCGAAAAACTCATGCGTTTTAGAAGGTTTATGCCCGAACACTTCGAGGGAGTTGAGGACATCCGAAGCGACAAGTATCCGCTCATATTAACTTCGTTCCGTTCCATGCATCACTTCCTAACTGGGGAGATGACGAACAAATCGAAAACTCTCATGAGCTTCCGAGAAGGTCCCTTCTGCTACATCAGCCCCGCAGACGCCACCGCCATGAACATATCAGACGGCCAGATGGTGGAAGTTTCAAGCAGCGTGGGCAGCGTCACGTGTCCAGCGCAAATCGACGACAGCATCCCAAAGGGCATAGTGGGTATGCATTTCCACTTCAAAGAACTCCTTGTTAACAGGCTTTTTCCAACTCAGTTTGACGAGAAAACGTTCACGCCGAACTACAAGATGGTTGCGGTGGGAATACGCAAACTTCCCCACCAGAGTAGTGATTAGAAATCATGGATTCCAACCGACAACGCCGCGGAATCCTTTTAATCACTTAAGCCTATCTTTCTCCGTGGGCCCGTAGCCTAGTCTGGATAAAGGCACCGGCCTTCGGAGCCGGAGATCTGAAAAGACCGGACATCCGGGGTTCAAATCCCTGCGGGCCCGTCCAATCCTCTCTGGAAAATGCTGCTTCGCGCTCAAGGATTTGATATCCCTTTCTTCAAAAGAAGGTGCATGGCCAATGTCGAGAAAGTGAGCGATCTGTACCGCACCTTGTCGTCCAAGTCTACTAGAAAACTATCGATCTTTGTCACGTCCAGAAAGTCGAATTGCCCGATCCATTCCAGCACTGTAACGTATGAAGAATAGTCTTCATGCAGAGAGATGATAACTCCATCAAAACCCAAACCTCTCCCTCTCTCAAGCATGATAAACTCGAACTGCTTGTCTTTGACGCTATCTTCGAGGATTTTCCTTGCCTTTTCCGCTTCTTCTTTCCCAAGAGGTCTAGAGAGCGCGAAAGTCATCGCCATTATCTTGTATCCAAGCTTGCGGAAGTCCGGTATTGCCGTGTATTCTTGTATGTAACCTTCCTTTTCCAGCTTCCTTCTCAATCTTGTAACGGTTGGCTGTGAGCTTCTGATAGTTTTAGCTAAATCTCTGTCGCTTCTTCGACTGTTCTTCATCAACTCAGAAATCAACTTCAACTCAACGTCCTTCACCACTTGACATGTCCCTCTTTGTCTACTCCTGAATGACTTTCTGCTTAGGTCGTGGGTTTCTTCTCTTTCAGCGTGAGTACGTGTTGTGCCACCACGGAGAAAGTTAGAGGCAGGAGGCGAACCTCGTCCGCTAGGTTTATCAGGAAACTCTCCACCGCTGACACCTCCAAAAAGCTGAACTGTTTGAGCCAGTTGACAAGCTCCACGTATGAAGAATAACTCTCATGCAACGTCAGGAACGCGCCGTCGTATTCTAAGCCGATCCCTCTCTCGAGCATCAGGAAACCTAAGCCAACTTTTTTCATGCTTTCTCGCGCGGTTTTCCGGGCTTTTTCAATTTCCACTTCGCCAAGGTCCTTTCTCAGTCTGACTAAGGTCAAAGCTAAGAGTTCATAGCCGAGCTTGCGAAAATCCGGAATCATCGTGTATTCTTTGATGTATCCTTCCTTCTCCAGCTTGTTTCTTATTCGTGTAACTGTGGGCTGCGAAGCGCCTATCGCCTTGGCGAGTTCTCTGTCGCTTCTGCGGCTGTTTTTCATGAGTTCGGAAACAAGTTTCAATTCGACATCTTTCATGTTCTGTTCACCTTTTCGTTACTGTAAGCTCGTCTCTGCTCGTAGTATTCTTAGATTTCACGAATAAGCTCTTCGCTTCAAGAGAGTCTACATTTACAAGGTCTTACAGAGTCCATAGAAAAGCATAATAACGAAGCCAAAAATAATAGCAACGAATCTGAGCATTTAGGAGTCCGAAGTTGATGAAACCATGCAGGTTTGTCCAAGTTTTGACTAGACTCTTGTTGATGTCCATTATCATATTACCTCTTTTTGCGTCATTCAACATCATTTCTCCATCTGTTAACGCTCAAACTCAGGGCACAGACCATCCGTGGCCCATGTTCCTCCAAAATCCCCAACACACTGGCTACAGCGATGGCCCCGCCCCAAGACAACCTGCTATTCTGTGGACCTACACGTTTGGAAATTATCTATCCTTCTCGGTGGCTGCTTCTTATGGCAAGGTTTTCGCAGCATGCCAAGACAACCAAATCTACGCTTTAAATGAAACCTCTGGTCAGAAAATCTGGAATTACACACTTCCCTACTCCATATTCTCTTCACCTGCAGTTTCAGATGGAAACGTTTTCGCTTCAAGTGCAGACCACAATATCTACGCGCTTGATCAGTCTACTGGAAGCAAGATCTGGAACTTCACGGTGGGCCCACTCATGCCCGCTCCCACCGTGGCTGATGACATGGTTTTCGTTTCTTCAACTATTGATCCGCAAGAAGTCTATGCTCTTAACCAGACAACAGGCTCTAAGATCTGGAATTTCACCACAGACAGTTTGATATTAAGTTCTATTGCTGTATCAGTCGACAGCGTGTTCGTAGAAGATTTCGTGAATCTATATGCACTGAACAAGCTGACGGGAGCCAAAATATGGAATTATTCAATCGCTGGACCATTTGCGCTCTTTTCACCAGTAGTCGCCAACAACAGAGTTTTTGTAGTGAACGGAACGAACCAGCTGTTTGCGATAGATCAATCTACTGGAAACAAGGTCTGGAACTTCACTACCGACGGTCAGATATTAGCCTCGCCAGCCATAGCTTACAACAAGATTTTCCTCAACTCACAAGTCAATACTAACTTGACTAAGGTATATGCACTGGACCTAAACGGCACTAAAATATGGCAGTCTCAAACTAGTGCCGCATCAGGATTTTCCTCGCCAGCCGTCGCGGACGGAATGGCATTTGTAGCCTCAGCTAACGCAACTTACGCGAAGGTTGACACTTTTAACCAGTCAGATGGGTCGAAGGTTTGGGAATACGACAGTGGGCTATACTACCGGTTTACGTCTCCGATAGTAAGCGATGGAAAACTCATCGTGACATTTAACTCGACTCTTACTGCTTTCGGAATACACGATTTAACTATGGCGGCTCTGGCTGTTCCATCATCAGTTAATCTAGGAGACCAAGTACGCATCAACGTTACTGCCCACAATACTGGAGACTTTACTGAAAGCTCGAATGTGGCGGTCTACGTCAACGGCACCAGCATCGGCACCCAGCCAATCTCGAACCTAGCTCCCGATGCCACGGCAACATTTACATTTACTTGGAACACGTCAGGCATCCAAACTGGAAACTACAACGTTACGGCTACGATCCAAACGGTTTCTCTGGAAAGAGACACAACTGATAACACGCAGATGAGTTGGGTAACGGTGAGTGCTCCAGCGGAGTTTCCGCTCATGCTCGTAATCGGCATCGTAGTGGCCGTCGTGGTGATTGCAGCCGTCATCATTTACCTCAAGAGAAGACCCAAGAAGCCGAAGCCTCCGCGACTCAAACTCTCTGCCAATCCTGCTGAGATTCTAGCAGACGGAAAGTCCACATCGACCATCAGGGCGGAGCTTGTCGACGAAAAAGGCGCTGCCGCTCTTGCCAAGGAAGACACGACGGTGTCGTTAACGTCGACTGGCGGCAGAATGGCGGGTTCAGTCACCATACCGAAGGGACAATCTTCAGCCACCGCCACTCTAACCTCATCAACGAACATCGGAAGCGTAGCCCTCACCGCCACATCCAAGGGCTTGAAGGATACGAAATCAGCCGTGACGTTCAAGGAGAAGAAGAGATACTGCATGCACTGCGGAGAAGTCATGGCTTACACCGCAAGAGTCTGCTCGAAATGCGGAAGAACCCCGCCGGCTGGCGTGGATACAAAAGTCTGTAGGAACTGCAGCTCAGTCATTCCGACAGTGGCGAAGTTCTGCAGCGAGTGCGGCGCAAGCCAACCAGAAAGTGCGCCGTGAGCCATCCTTTAACCCCGTTTTTCTCAAGTTTCGACGAAGTATTTTATACCAGTCCAGCCTACTTTTCATCGTATAACAGGAGATTAGCAGATTAGCGGGTGAACACTCCCATGGGCAAGCCAGCGGCAAAACAGGGCGACAAAATCGTCGGCACAGACACTCACATTATCATGGTCCCGTCTCCAGGAGGACCCGTGCCCACACCTACGCCACTGCCGTTCAACGGAACCCTCGTAGGAGACTTAAGCACGAACGTTATGATAGAAGGAAAACCCGCGGCAACCGTCGACAGCACCGCCATCAACCTGCCGCCCCACGTACCGGCAGGAGGACCCTTCCAAAAACCTCCTTCAAACCAAGGGAAAATCCAAGTTGGAAGCACGGGAGTCTTTATCAACGGAAAGCCAGCCGCTAGACAGGGAGACCAAGCTTTAACGTGCAACGACCCAACCGACGCGCCGACAGGAACTGTCATGGCTGTTGGAACGGTTTTCATCGGCGAAACCGGAGCAGGTGCACCTGTCAAGCCTCCACCTCCACCACCCACGCCGCCCAAACTCATAAAGGCGAAAATCGGACAGCCGGGCAAGATCACCAACGCTGCTTGGGAGAAGAACAGTGCAAAAGCCGGCGAAAAAGTCAAGATGACGGTTAACGTCAGCGATTTTGAGGACGGCACCCCGGCGAAGTTTATCGTGTGGAGGAAGAACGTCGACGGAGAAGACGTTTTCATAAAAGAAATTGATGAGAAGGTGAAGGGAAACAAGGTAGAAGCCGTCTTGGACTACGTGCAGGAGGAAGTGAGGAAGGACTTGGAGGCGTCTGTGGAGGAGGTGAAGGGAGAACCCGAGTACTACTTTTCCGTGGACATTGAAGGATCGGAGGCAAGGTCAAAAGTCTTTACATTCACGTTTCCTCTAGACATTTTCCTCGAAGACCCAGACGGAAAACCACTGGACGGCGTGAACTATACGGTAACGTTTTCAAATGGAACGAAGAAGAAGGGAAAATTCCAGAACGGACACGCGAAAATTGACGACGCGCCCTACGGCAGTTTCACTTTGGAAGTTGAAAAATACGACTTCGTCAGCAGGAAGGAGTCGGCGCCTAAGAGGGCTTGAAATGTCCCAGTCGGCCCAAGGAATCGTCGGTCAGCCCACCACGTTTACGGGTGTTGTGCGTCCGCCCGATTACGAAACGCGCATAATCGTAGTCGCTCAGGGGATTGAGGGTCACGATCAAGACATAGCAGACGAGGCTAGAAACCTGGAGCGAACCGCGACTGCATATGAAACGACACGTCCTTCTCGTGCACGGCAGATGCGTTCAAAGCTGCTTCCGTACTACAAGCCAGCGTTCGATTACCTGAAGGAAAAACTCGGAGACAAGGGTTTTCAGGTTCACGAAGACACGGGCACGATACAAAGAATCCTGAGCGAACATCATCTGGATGCGTTTCAAAGCGTCCGAAGAGTGGGAACGTACACCAGCGAAGACCAAAAAGTGAAGTTCATCATCATAATGGTCGTAAGCAAGAAAGACTTTAAGTTGGCGTTGGAGACGGAAGGGCTACTCGTTATTTATGATGGACACTCGAGGTATGGCAGAGGAGCGTGTTTCGACACTTACACGGGGACGAGAGAAAAAGTGGGGAATCAATGGGAAGGTGGAGCGAGGGGAAAAGAGCAGGAAACTGGGCTGTTCCGGCTGGCTTATCCTTACGTGCCCGTTTCGACGGAGGACCTCGTAGAGCACGAATACGACTTTACACCCGTACCCGTCGAGGACGGACAACCACCGAACGACAGCCACGATCCGTACAGGCGCCATCCCCACGCCCGAAACGTGCAGCTGAAAAAGATGACCATCAGCGCCATGAGCATCAAGGAAATCACTTATGACGAAGGAGTCAAACGCACTTCAACCGTCACCAAGAACTTGGAACCCCATGCACTCGTGTCTTCACCCAGCGGACAGTATTACGGAGTCAAAATTAGAGGTGAACCACACCTGCTTTTGAAGGCTGGGTGGACGCAGAACGCAAACGATCCTCACGATCCCTGCGCCCACACGGTCAACCTTGGAGTAACAAACATTGTATGCAAGACGTTTATCCATTTCGGCTGCAGCTCGCGAATTCACTTCTGGCATATTGTGAGAAAGAAGGAGTACTACGGGTGGGAAAGACCTTCCCCGCCCACGGACAAGTACGCCTACTTTACGAACTATCCTTCGGACGCGAAACTCTCGCCAGTATGGCTCTACTACTTGCTGACATATGATAAGGAGAACAAGGATCAACCTTGGTGGAGGAGCCTGGAGTGGACGAAGGAGCAGACGAACAGGAAACTGTTCACGCTGGGTGAGCCTCGTAACATGGTCTACTAGAAAAAGCGTTTTGAAGTTCGACATTTCATCTTTAGGCATGATTCTTCGAGACGTTGACAATCCTTATTTACAGCGTACAGTCGCTATTAGCAAAGAGGGCGCGCACGATGAGTCACAAGTATTTCTTGTTTAAGTGGGATGATGTCCCTGGAAGAGATGACGGTCAACTGATAAGTCATCTTGAGAAGTGTTTAGGGGCAAGTTGGGCGAAGAACGCGGAAATAAAGAAGGACAGCACCAACAAGACGATAACGGTAACCGACGGAAAAAACTCGGTCACGTTCAAACTGGAAAATGTTGCGGTCTTGGATCTGGGAAAGGGCGAGACCTACGAGTACGACGTGAAAAGGGAAGGCGGAAAACTAACAATATACAACAAAGAAGCCGCTTTCATCCTGCGAGAACTCGGGGCTGAAGACGATGAGGAACTGCGAAAGCTCGGAAGTGCCGTAAGCGAAAGATCCTTGAAAGAGCCTCGGACTGTGGTGAAAGTGCTGCATTCAGCAGAAGAGGACGACTTCCTCAAGGCTGCTGCAGTCTTGCTGAGTATGGAAGACGTTGCATTGAGACCTCTTCTGGACACTCTCAGCCCGGACGTTCCTGAACGTCACGTTTGGGATATGCAAGCCATCGTGGATCTTCAAGTGAAGAACAGGCTACAGATAGCCAAGGCTCTTGAGAACATGCTCGACGACAAAAGACCCATCCCGCCCCCTGAAACTCCTCCGAGCGTCGAAGAAAAACCCATTCCGAGACGTGTTTGTGACGAAGCTTTCATGATGATGCGCAAGTTGCTTGCCTTTGAAGAAACTGAGGAGGAGCAGTTTTTCAATGCTGACGCATTTCTCAACATGAGTGACGTAGAGAGAGACGCCGAAATCCAAAGGGCAAGAACCTCAAAGAAGTGGACTCCTCTAGCTCAACAGTTCTCTCTGACTGAAGAATGAGTTGAGGCACACCGGAGAAAGTCACGATTCTTGCATTCATTGAGGACTGCTCGAATTAGCATCGGGCAAGCTTTTGGTACTTGCCTTTCTGTATGGTCTCTTGTTCTCAGTCTTGCTTTTTTCCTCTTCTCCTCTTTCTTCAGGGCTTCGTCTTGAGCCTCTTCAGGGGCTTCTTTCTCAACAGGCTCGTTGGACTCTGCCAATGCTTTCTTCCCCACCTGGTCCTGATCTTAGGCTAAGCGTGCACGATCATCTTTCTGAGTTCTTTCTTGTCTTCGAGGAACTTCTCATATTCACCATAGTTTCTGAAAGCTCGCAGGAACATTATCCTCATTTTCCTGTCAACGCAATACACTATGTGCGTTCCTTGTTTCTTGGCTCTGAAAATCATGTTCCCATCGACGCTTTCTTCGAACTTGTGCAGCTCGCTGAAGTCAACGTTGGAACAGTCAAGAACATCTTTCACGACTGATTTTGCCTCTTCCTCATCTTTCAAATCCTTGAGAAAATGCTTAGTGACAACGACTTCTCTTATGTATGGTCTGACCGCCATAAAATGACTGTGGCAATTAACGCAAAAGTCCTTTTTCATAGCACATGGATTTTCCAGTTTCATCGCAGCGTCCATATCAACTACTTAGTATGGTCAGGTAGAAAAACAAAACGGTATCTAGGGCATAATAACGCCTTAAGTGCAAGAAAAGGTTATAGAACAAGGACTTAATGAATGCTTTGTCAGTGGTGTCGTGCATTGACGGAATTTGTCAACTCTCTAGAAAAGTTTGGTTTGATCCTTGTGCTACTGTTAGTCGCGACACTAATGACCGCGTTCATTTTTGACCAGTTGGTTGCCTCACCGATAGGGCTTACTGCCTTGCTTAGCCAGACGATTAAGACTTTGATAGTTCTCGGGTTCGGTTCGATCATTATTCTTTTCATAAGACGTTCAAGACATCTTATGGCAAGGCATGTCGGTGTTCATCCTGCGACGGTGTTCCAGTTTTTCATGATTCTCATCGCTAGCACGGTAATCATCTTTGCTCTGCTCCACATTTTTCAGGTTCCATCGACCACGTTACTCATAAGCGGAGGAATAGTTTCGATTGTGATGGGGTTGGTAATTTCAACGTTTGTCGGCAACATTCTTGCAGGGACTCTAGTGTTGTTAACCCATCCTTTCAGGGTGGGTGACCTCGTCTCTATAAACAATGTCCCAGGTAGAATAGAAGAGATAACGTCAATGGTTACGAAAGTGAGAAATGACTTGGGAGGTCAGATTATTATTCCGAACAGTGCCATAGTGCAAGGCGGAGTTATCGTCACCACATTCGCCGGTCATAAAACCGTTTTGCCGACTAGACTCCCATACGCTTTAGGCGACAGAGTCTATACGACCTACATGAACCAAGAAGGAGTGGTCAGCGAACTCACGCCATTCCAAACGAAGATTCTCCTCGACTCCGGCAAAGAACTGACGTTCCTCAACAGCAGCGTTCTAACTGGTTCTGTTGCCGTAGCGAGAGTCGGTAAAAAAACAACGGACGAACCGAAATAGATTGCGAGCAAAACCTTTAGCTTGGCAAACTTCACTTAGTCGTTAGAGGAAATGAAATGAAGATGTCGTTGACCAAGTTTCCTTACGGGAAGCCCGTTAAGCTCCTGATCGACCTTCAGGGATTTCCAGATGGGAGGCTTGTGGCTTTTGACATCTGGAAGGAAAAAGGGAGCAACAAAACTCTCGTAAAAACGGTTAACGGCGTGATAAAGAACGGAAAGGGAGTAGGAGAATGGACTCCAGAATTCAGAGGAGCAGGCTGGATTCCTCTAGAAAAGACCGTAAGCAAGCAAGCGCAGAGCGAAAAATACTATTTTATCGCAAGAATTGACGACCACGAAGCCAAGTCAGGCGACTTTGCATTTACTCATCCGATTCTTATCCAACTGGAAGATGAGAACGGAAACCCTTTCAGCGGAGTCGAATACACGATCACGTTCGGCGACGGAAGCAAAAAACAGGGAGTCTTCAAGGATGGCCACGTGACGTTCAATGACGCTCCGCCTGGAAAATTCAAACTCGAGCTGAAGAACCACAAGTTTGTGTTCTAGAGCAGAATCATCCCTTAAAGTCGCTGTCTACGGCTGATCGAAGGGGAGGCTTGGTAGATTCCTTCTTTTCCAGCGATGTAATCTTCCCCGAGGAATCGAACAAGATGTGCCGGTATCCCGGGTGCACTAAGTATCGGTGCTTCAGACCGTTAAGCTTCTTTGAGTATCCGGTTTCGTTGTCGAAGCCATTCGGACCGGCGGAAACGGTGTTGACAAAAATGGGCGAGTCCAGATGGTTCTTCCAATCCTCATCCTTGCCTCTTTGGGTGAGCTTCACCCTGTCGCCTATGACTTGGTAGATGCCATTTCGGTGGGCATGGCCCGTGATGATTATGTGAATCGGGTTTGGTCCGACTTTACAGTTGCCTTTTTGTCCATAGTTGTCGTTGTCAAGGATGCGCTTGATCAGTTCGTTGCGATTTTTCCGGAATGTTCCATCGACGAGTTCGTTTCGGTTATCCGTGTACCCTTTAAAGATTCTGATTGGCATCGTCTCAATCTTTCCCGCGCTGTCGTAAATCACGCCGTCTTTCAAGTAGTCATTCCCTATCTCAGGAAACGGGTTGTAAACGGGAGCGTGCAGACCGAGAATTCTGAGTTTTCCCTTAGTGCTGTCAAGCCAGCGGTTCAGTATTTTCTGCTGTTTTTCCGTCAGAGTATTCTCCGACCAGGGAAGGTTGTCTTCCAGATCTTCTTCTTTATCCCAGTCGAACATGGCGAATGTCATGTTCTGATGGGAGAAAGTATAGTCCAACAAGGGGTTGATGACGATGGAATACCATGCCACAGACTCGTAGGTTGTGTACAGGTTCCCATCTTTGCCTGTTTCGATGTCGCGGGCACTTTCGTGTAGTTTCAGGACTTCTGAACGCACTAAGCCTAGGTCGAACGAAATTGAGTAAATTTCTTTCCAGAAGATTCTCGGCATGGGAGCATAAGGGTTCAGGCGGTAGTCATGATTGCCGGTGATCGTGAATATCGGTTTCTGATAGTTCTCGACGAGCAATTTGTAGAGAAGGAGCCAGTTGCGGTTGAAGAAATAATCCTTGAAAAGGTCATTGTTCTTTCCATATGGTTCCATCTTTCCATTGTGTCCGCGGTTGTAGTCGATGAGGTCTCCAGTCATGATGATAATGTGTACTTTGCTATCGCCGTTTATGTCTTTGAGGAATTCAACGAACCTCTTGTTGTAGTTGTTGAAGAATGGGCCAATGTCTTTGTCTTGGCTGGCTCTCCAATCGAGCAAATCCCAGCGGCAGCAAAGGTGAGTATCCGTGACGTGCGCAATGCCGAGATAGTCATCCTGCGAGATGAGGAATGGGTGGTAAAGCTTCACTGGGCTTCCGTTGAACTGCTTTGTTCCTTTGTCGGAAATCATCGGGCAATCGCTGTATGGCTTTCCAAGTTTTTCGATGGCCTTGTGCATGACGCTGTTCTCGTCGTAGGTTGTGACCAGATTGTAGAGTCCGGGGGCTGTCGAGATTTTGCACGTGGCATAGACAACGTTAGGAAATCCCTCTTTCTGGTAAGCATCGAGCACGGTGGGGGACACGTGGTTGTAAGGCTCAAAGTCCTTGACAAAATCGTGGACTGTGATGTGTTCTGGCTGAAACGTCCTACCTGAGGCGGGACTGTTGTCCTTCTGATTCCATGGGAGGACGCGAAGGCAGTCGGCAAGATATTCGCTTGTTGGTGGGTATTTAGCGGACTGCTTCAGCAAGACAACGGTGTAGAGTCTGTTGCCGTCGACGATTCCTGGACATCCCAACGACGGTACCAAAATGATGGCTGCGCGCTCGCTTGCCCTTGCTTTGAAAATGATTGACCCGTCTTCGATTATTGCTTCAGCTGACAATCCCTGTCCTCACGTACCTCGCTGGTTTCATGTCATATATGAATTTCCATTTTTAAGGACGCTTAGGCGATTTTGATGCCAAACGAGACCCAGGAACTTGAATGGCGTTCGTGACACACGAGCCGTTAAAAGTTCTTTCTGGTTATCTCTATCTTTTCCATCGGCCCAACGATTTGCTCGACTTGCATCTCGCGCTCAACAACATACTTCAACTGAACCTTTTTGTTCTTGGCTTCTTCTTCCGACGAGAACGTCCCGCCGACGGGTTTCAGGTCGATGCCCTCTGCCAGAAGCTGATCTTCGACTGTGAGGAGGGTTTTCACCACTTTCTCAGCCACAGAGTCCGCTTCGCCGCGGTCGGCGCCCCAAACGTCAATGGCGTACAACGCCTTAACCTTGAGGCTTTTCAACATCATGACGCTTTTGTTCAATTGATACTTGACGAAAATGTTGCCCTTTCCTTTTTCCGGCGCCTTCTTAAAGTTTATTTCACCTTCTTTGCAGTTCACGCTATAGTCGCCTTTTTCAGCAAGGAGCGTTCCCGGAGGAGACTCGACGTGAACGCTGTTCTTTAGTGGTTTTTCTTTGAGTTTGTACGAGGTTTTTGTGCCGTCGCTGGTCAGCTTTTCTTCTTGCTCCAGCTTGCCCTGGTCCATGTTTTCGGCAAGGCCGGCGTTCTGAAACTTGATTTTTAAACCGGATAGGATGATGGCGGGCAGTTTGCCCGGTTTGGTGTTGATGCCGATGTTTTCGCTGGGAATCTCCACTAGTTTTTCTTGAAGGATTTTGACGATTCTGTCTTCAACTTCCGCGAGCATATCGCAGTCACTTGGACAGTATTTTGCTTGGTATAATCTTGGACCTATAGTGGATGACGTTGCCCATTCTCGGAGTGCAGGTGTCAATGTTATTCCTGAAGCTCACGGCTAAGACCTCTTTTCCAGGGTTCGGGTTGTCGAGTCTGTACCTGTACCACACGTGTTCATTCGGCGAAAGAAGGTACTCCAAGTACGGATTATCCTTTCCCTTAGGCCTCAGCTTCGTTCTGTCGTGAACGAACAGCTCACTGACGACCGCGTTCGTCCCATCAATATAGTTGAAGGTCACCTCAAGCGCGTTCTTGTCGCCGTTTTCTGCGCCCGCCCAATAGTCTAACGATTCGAATTGAGCCACCACGCCGAACCTGCAGATGTCACCCACTTCTCCCTTTGGCAACAGATACTGCTTCGTCAAAAGTCCGACGATGGGAGCGTCGTAACTGGAGTTCTCACCTGGAATAATCTCGTCCAGATTGTAGGATTTGCCGACCAAGCTGACTACGTCCAGCATTGTTGCGCTTTCTTCCATGTTGTCAACGTACTCCTTCAGAACCTGGAGCCGCTTTTCGAGCTCTTCAATGTCGGCTCTCATGTCCTCCTGTATTTTGTTCCAGTCCTCGGACTTGATAACTTCACCAGGTTTTCTCAGTATCGGGTTAAACTTCCCCATACTCCATCACCCCCTCACCTTAATTATCGCATTTACTCCTGCAGCCTTCATCGAGTCTATTGCCTTCTCCAAGTACGATTCAGTTACGCCACTCTCACGTAAAGCCTTTGATCGTACCTGAACGAGAAAGGTTGCCGGCTGCCGCCTCGTCCACTCGAAACGTATCTTGACGGTAGGAACACCCACCGCAAACGTGTGCTCATCGAACTTTCCACTGTCAAAAACACCTATGCGCTCAAGGAGCACTTCACTGTATTTCCAAGTTGACCCTGCCCTGAGCAGAGTCGGGATTTTCTGTGATGACATGCTTTCTGTCACCTCGGTCTCGTCCAGGAGAGCCTTATCCTTCTTTATCACCAGTTGTTGGCCGCTCTTCAGTTTTCCCTTGAAACTTATCGATTCACCCGTATCCACATTCGTGATTTCAGGGTTGCTAACACGCCCTCCCTCCTCAACAGTCATGGTTAAGGACGGTTCTTCGTCGCCGATGCTGTTGCTTCCAAGTGTCCAAGTGTTATTAGCGATGACGACGAATTCTGCGGAGGTTTTAGCAGGAGGGTTTTCGATGAGCTCCACGTCTTCGTTTCCACCCCTGATGAGTGCTCTGATGTTCTCCGCTATGGCTGACAGGGTTCCGCCGCCTTTGTACTCGTTAATCGCCATTTTCAGCCGCGAACGGAAATGAACGTCATCCTCTTCCGGCATGCGTTTTGAACCGACGAGGGTTCCTATGCGCTCAAGCTCGGAAACGCCTGCGGTGTCGACCCAATGTGCCTTCATCAGGTTTACTACTTCTTCGTCTGCATTGTCCAGCTGGCTGTTTACGGATTGTACAAGACTGAAGATGACGGAGTCTTTTTGCCAGTACTTGTAGAATCTGGGAAATCTTTCAGACACTCTTTCAGTTCGACTCATCTTCACTGCCTCACTTCGAAGGAAACGCTTATGGTTCGCGGTTCAGCCCTTTCCTCGTTGCGAATGTCGATGTTTTCTTTTTCACTTTCCACGATTTCCCCCTCGGCTCTCTGAGCTTCGATCCTCACGTCTTTGACGTCCCACACTTCCGTCGGGCTCAGGGCTGACTCGATAATTCTTGAATAGAGTACGTCATCGCCTATTTCCAACGAGGAAATGTAGCTTCGAATGCGCTTCTCAGTCTCTGACGTCACTGGAGCTGGGACGATATCCTTCCCGAGAATCAGGGTCAACGTGACGTTTATGTACACGATTTTTGGTCTCAAAACCTCAACTTTTATTCCGGCAGCCCTGGTTTCATCGATTGCCCGCGATATCTTCTCCATGTCCCCTCCGTCGACGATGACCTTCACTATTCCAAGAACCTCCTGCGGCATATCTTCGATGAGGAGCGACCTCACGCCTTCCACTGACCGAATGGCCGATTCAAGCGACGAACACGTTGCTTTACCCGCAAATTCAAGTGCGTGCTTCGCCCTTTCCCTCAGCTCGGAATCGTCTTCAACTTCAACGCCATTGGTTATGTCAGCCTTGTTTATCACGTACTCCACGCCAGCAATCGCTTGAGGCATCACGGTCACCGTCCCAGCAAGAACGTTTCCCCATCGCCCCGGAATCGCGCACACTACTGGAATCTCAGCTTCCCACTTGCCTCCCTGTGCTAAACTCAACGTTGCCTCGTCTACCGTGTTGAACAGTCGCGTTTCCTCCGGCTTGGCAGAGAACGTGGCAACGCCGATTCCTTTCGGTATCATGATTTCGCGGTAAGCGTTATAGTCAACTCGGAAAACGGTTTTGGCATCGGGCTTTTTGCCTTCTGGAAGCCATCTAATATTCTTTCCAGCTAGTGTATAGTCGACGTTAGCCTCGAAAGTCACGGGAGTATCCTTCACTGTCCCCTCGATCTTCGTTATCTCCTTGATCATCAGCTTGTTCAACATATACTCCAGTGAACCGTCGAAAAGATGCACTTCTCCAGCCACAGCCAATATTTCGGGTTCGGTGTTTCTGCCAAACGTCACGTTTCCCGACGAAGGCTGAGGAGGCTTACGCTTCATTCCAAGTATCGAAACCACCAAGTCAAGCGCATCACCGTTGGCCGTGTCCAAGAAGCCGGACAAGTAGGCTTGCTCCATCTGAAGATAAAGATACTCGATTTCACGACTCATAGCTTCAACGATTGTTCTGGTCACGCTCCCAGGGTTAACGTCGGAGATGACGGACGGTCTGGCTAGAACGTACTGTATCCTGAATTTCGTGTCTTCGTCGGGGTGTTCTCCTCCGCCAAGCCACTCCACAGAATCTTCGCTGAACCTGTAGTCGGCGTCTCTGACGAAGGCTTTGCTTGAGCCTTTCGATGTTCCTTCCACCAGCTTAACGTCGGAAACGGGGGTGCTCGAAAGTCTATACGAGGTTCTGCCGGTGACGTATTGGTGCTGTTCGGTGATTTCTCCTCCGGAGATTTGTGTGAGAATATCTTTCGCTATTTGCCTGTAGGTTTTCTTGCTGAGGGGCAATCATCTCACCTCCAACCAGAACGGATAAACAACCGTGAGAAACGTGCTGCTTCCAACTGGCAACACCGTTATTTCAATGTCAACGCGAGCCCGATCATGAGGAGAACTGCTCACGTTTATGCTTGCCACTTCCTTTATCCTGAGTTCCTGAGCCAAGCAGTCGCGGACCAAACCCTTGATTCTTTCCTTCGTCGTTTCGTTGTTAACTTCTCCTATCAAATCACTCAGCCTCGAACCGTAATCTGCATGACCGATGTCCTCCAACTCTCCCTGTTCAGTCGTCAGCCGTGCTATTATCGCCTGAGCAAGATCATCCTCGTCCGCAACAATGTCCAAATCCCCTCTCGGACCGACGGTTAAGTCTGCTCCCAACTCGTCGAACGTCAGTTTCAAGTCTCTTCCTATTTCCTCTTTTCTTTCAGACATGGTTTTCACCTTAGTTTATGTTGACAGTTGCTCCTTTAATGACTGTTTGACCGGAAGCTTCAACCTTCATGTTCGACGACGACGTGATTTCTGTTGCCGCTTGAGATTCCAGTTTCATGTCGGTTCCAGATTTCATGCTTAGGTCTTTGTCGCTCTCCATTTTTATGCTTGAAGCCGAAATCGTCATGTTGCCCTTCGCCTTCAAGGACGCATCACCCTCAGCCGTGACTTTGACGTTTGCCTTCGACTCGATGATCACGTCTCCGTCCCTCTGAACAACGACCTTCGTCTTGCCGGCATTTACGTCCACTTGGTTGTCGGCTACTAAGATGTTCATTCCTCCAGGAAACTCCAGGTAGATGCGTCTGACTTTCGTGTTTTCCGTGTAAGGCGGGATATAAATGACCTCTTCAGCTTTGTTTAGAGGCGGTCTGTCTTCATCGTTGTACAGTCGTCCGATGACCACGGGCGCGTTTATGTCTCCGTTTACGAACGCGAGGATGACGAGGTCCCCGACCCGCGGGACGCTCACCAAGCCGATGCATTGTGTGGCGATGGGAACCTTCCTCAGTTCCACGTCGGCGTTCTTCAGCCGGACATTGCATTCGTAGTTGTCCTTGTCGCTAGCGCCAGAGTGGGGGAAGATCGACGTTACCACTCCCAACACTGGCATGTGTACCTTGTTCAGTTCTTTCTGGGCGATTCCCCTCATCGTTTCAACCATACTCATTCATTTCACCTCATCCAACAACTGAATCTCGTCGTGAAACCTTTGGTCTTATTCAAATAATGCTCGATGCCTCTGACTTCGAGATTTCCCGATAAAGCTGAGTCGGACAAACCCTTGAGAGTCACGGTGTCTCCCAGCTTGACCTCGGGCTTGCCCACGGCTTCAACGACCACAGCAAAAGTGTACTTCATCCTGTCAAGCCTCGCCTTCGCCGCGGTCTCAGCGGTCTTCTTGTCCTTGATAGCCGGGTCGTGCAAAGACAGCACCGCGCCCGTCCCCGCTTCGCCCTTGACTTCCTGCTTTGTCAGCCAGTGAGAAGTATCTGACCCTTTCATGCTTGAGGGACTTTCGCCGTAAACTTTCGCGCTCAGATAAAGTGGCGAGAAGTCTGAGCCTTCAACCTGAATAAGCTCCTTGCCGTACTCTATCGTGTGGTCTTTGCCTCCGCCCCACTCTTTGAACATTAGGGCTTCATCTTCCGTCACGTAAACGTCAAAATTGCACTGTTCCGCAAGCCTCAACACGTGTTCGTAGGCGTTCTTGCCCTCGTCAACCACGTACATTGGCAAGTTTATGCCGTCCGAAGCCTTCTTGACGGTAAGCTTAGCTTCCTGAGCCAAGTTACTCACAATCTTTCCAGCAGTCTGATTAAGGTAAACCCTGTTCAACCTCAACCTAAGAAGGCTGACTGCTAGCCCCAATGCCGTGACTTTCACCGCGGAAACCTCGCGTTCGATGTTGTCCACGATCCCGCTGAATACGGGCGCAAAGTTGTCGTCATAACCAAGTTGAACCTTAACGGCATCTCCCTTCGCGAAGGAGTAGCTTTTTCCGCCTGCCAAGCAGATCTCGCAACCATCAATGGGCAACCCCATGGTGCGAACTACTCTAATGCTTACGACATCGGGTCCGCTGTCCAGACTGAACTTCTGAGAACCGACGTTGACTGAGTAGTTTGGACGCGTATAACTACCGGATGTAGGCGGAGGATTCTGGTTGGTTGTGTCTCCGGCTGCTGAGGTCGCAGTGGTTTGTTCGCCGGGGACGAGTATCACGTCGTCGGGGTAGATTAGGTCGGGATTGTCGATGCTTTTTGATGGTCTTCCCTTGGCTTTTTTCTGTTCGTTCAGGCGAGTCCTGTTGGTTTTGCCGGTTCCCCCATCATAATTGTACAGTTCGGGCCAGGTCATGCTGTAGTTTAACGCTATTTTTGAAAGGGTATCTCCGCTTTTGATTACGTACTCCACAGCGATCGCCTACGAACCTGATTTTACGTCCTCGAATATTCTGCCGATCTTCCGCTGTATGTCCTTCTCCGAACTCCCCTCCTGGCTTGGAGGCTTTGTCTCGCCTGGCCCACGTGGGCTGCCTGTGCTGGCGGATTTGTTTTCTTTCAGAACCATCAGGTAGCGAATGGTCTGGTTGATCCCTGCTGAGAAATTGATGGCAAAATCGTAGATCACTACTTCGGTGACGCTGTTTATGGGTGCGATGTCCGTGGAAAAAGGGAGAGGTTTCTTCAACTCAAACTTCGATTTGAGGTCTTGAAGTACCGTGTCCGAGTTCGGACCAACGAGTTCGCCTTCGAAAGAAATCATCAGTGGGTTTCTTCCCATATCCTGGAACACGTTGCCGACGGATCCGGGAATCGGCAATTCTACGATGCGTCTCCTACCGTATATTGAAAGGTTATGGACGCTTCTTATTTCCTGCATTTTGCCGTCTTTGTCGACGCGCTTTATGAGTTCAACGTCGTCCAGTTTCATGTGCATGGGTCAAGTCCTCCTAGATTCTCGTTGATCCGTAGTATCGGCTCAACTGCTCCGCGAGTATTTTACTTATTTTTCTTTCTAGCTCTCTGAGGTCTTCTTCCTGCGATTCGGCGGACACTGTAACGTTGATGGTATCGCGGATTGCGCGATCCACGAGTCTCGGTCTGGTCGGCGGAGGAGGAGTTGATGAAACAGGTGGTGCATAGGGTTCGATTGGAACGGGGAAGTTGGGAGCGGATGCCAGTTCGCCGAGCTTAGTGGCTCTAACCGGACCGGTAGCACCCATCGTGGCTAACGACTCTCCATAGGTTGACTGCGCAGCCTGAACATCTTTCGCGAAGGCTGTCATTTCGTGCCGCAGTTTCTGGGCTATCAGACTTTCCGCCGCTGCCAACGCAATGACGGAGGGCAATCGCGATACGCTCGTCTCTTCCAACAGTGCGCCTTCTTTTGGGGCTTGTCCTCGATACGGAGTCTCCGCCTGAGAAGGCAACGCATAAGCTTCGCCGACAGATGGTTCGACATAGAAAGGGAAATAGTTTCTGGCATGAGTAGCAACGAGGGATGCGAAGACTGAAGGAAGCCTAAAAGGCACTCCTCGCTCAAGCGTCTCCGGACCTTCAACTCCTGAGACGGGTTCAATCAAAGCCTCAGTGACGATTCTTTGAGCGGTTGAAGCCGCAACTGGAACTGCAGAGAGGCTGAGTCCAGTGCTTCGTAGGGCTTCGGATTCTCCGTAAACCCATGAAGCCAATGACGGTGAGACTTCCTCGATGAGAACGCTTAACTGGCTCGGCAGCGACAGAGCTTGAGCAAACTTGGCATTAGATATTGCGTCAGCCTGTCTTTGAGAGATTATGGCTGGAAGCTCCAATGCCCGTCTGATAGGATTGAAGACCTCAGGAATGGGACCTTTATGAGTAATCGATTCTTGGAGTGAAGGTTTGCCTTCCTCCGCTTCTTGTCGCCCAAGACCCTTTGAGGTGGCAGTCGGCAAAGGCTCAGCATGTTCGGCTCTGGGCATTTCTTCTTCGATGGGAAGAACAGAAGGAAGCTGCCGAACGGTTTCTGAACCGCCCGAGCCTAGGAACAACGGCAAGGGAGGCAGCGAAACAGCGTAGCTACTGTATGCCCTGAGGGCGGAAGCCAAACCCCTGACGCTTGGAGCCAACCCGGACTCGAGTTGACTGCGCATTTCAGCCACGGTCTGAAACGGCATCTGCATAGACTCTGGTTTCGCATATTCTTCCGTCGGCTCTTCTGCCGTTTCCGACGCGATTTTCCTCTCTTCAGCTTCACCGCGGCCCGGAACGACCGTTCTTGGAGACTGCATGGCCATTCTTCTTGCTAGGTCTGCAACGAGCTTCTTGACTAAGAGAACATTGAACACTGGAGAACTCGGCATCGCGGTCTCCGATGGATAGTACTCTCGTTCCGGCTGGACTGTCGTCCTCACCGAAAGACCATAATCGGGAAGAAAAGTCAACCTTCTAAATGCAAATTCGTAAACTGCCATGTTTAAAATTGCTTCTTGAACTAGGAAATGGGATAACGTACTAAAAATGGAGGAAAAAACGGAGGTTATGAAAGCGTAAGACTTCTGGATTTCAGTCGCGGTTTCCCAGAGACTCCGGAGATACGACTGGCTTGACTGTGCAATCTCAATCGGTTTTTGCATGAAATCGAGAGTTTCCATGGCTTCACTCAGTCTCTTCCTCTTCATCAGTAACGACTATTCTCGTAACGCCCTCTTCCGCCATACGCGTCGTCCTCGTCTGCTCCATCCTGTGCGCCACTGCTGCCGTGAGAAAAAGAATTTGGTCTCTGGTTAGTTCTGCTGGGTGCGAAGCAAGCTTGTATCCGCAGTCTAGGCATAGCGCGGCTAACTCGATTCCCTCGGGGCTTCTGATGAACTTTTCAATGTCTAACTTTTTTTTTGTGTCTCTGCTCCTGCCACTCCGCTGAACTCAAGGACTTTCATGCCAATGTATTCGGGTACGCCGAATTTCATGTTGCCCACTTCTTCGGATGTCAACTTTGGTTCTTCAAGGCCCATCGACGCCGCCATTCTGAGTGCTTCGAAATTCTTGTGGATATCCACCTTGCTAAGGTCCGGTGTTCCATCTTTCTTCAGCGGAACGTTACCTATCACCGAAAATATTTTGGTAAGTTCGCCGTCCGTCAAGGGGCGAATTACCACTTCGGAGTTTCCATATTCTTTTATGTTCAGCGTCTGTCTCGATTTTGTGCCCTCGATGATGGCTTGCTTCGTCAGCCTAGGCATCTAGCTATTGCTCCCTAAGTCTCGTCCCGGTGAAACTGTAGTCGCTGACTCCCACGCCGTTAGCGTCCATGGAGAAGGCTTTGCTCTCTAAGAAGCATTCGTCGAAGGAAAGCGTCTTGATGGCTTGTCCGCCCTTCTTCAACTCGACAACAAGCTGGAAGGGTTTAACGTCGGCGACGCCCGTGATGAGCATAGTGTCAAACTTTGGAAATGCTGACCTTACTCTGAGTGTGCCCGTTACGAACATGGGTCCATAATCCACGCCCACTCGTTCGTCAATGCCGATGTTGTGGACGTTCTGGCGGTTCCTGACAATCTTGTACTCGATGGACTGCAGGCCTTGTACGACTTCGCCGTCAACTTTGATGTTGCTCACGTTTGCGGATATTATGGTTGGATTCGGCATTCTCAGTCACCTCCAACTACGCCTGTACGGTTATGGTCGCGTACACGTAGTCCATAGCCCTCACTGGTCTCACTGCAATGTCAGCCCGCACTATGCCTTGTGCAAAGTCCAACTCTGACGAGTAGACGTCGACAAGGAACGGTGGTTCCTTCAAGTCAACGCTTGGAACTATTGACTCCTCTTTCGCCATCGTCAAGAAGAACTCTGTCATCTTTTCGCGTAGCGCCGTACGGCCTCCCGGAGTGTTCAATGTCCCGATGAAGTTCTCAGCCACGTTCTTCGCGCCTCTGACTGCATGGTCCGCGATTCGCATCACGCTGATCTGCTCTTTGCTCGTAGTAATGCCCTTCTCCACGATGATCCCTCTGCCACGTCTCGCTTCAAGCGGCAAAACCCCAGCTTTCAACAGTTCCATCAATTGTGCTGGCGTGTAGCGTGTTTCGAGTTCGGCGATTCCCGTCACTGCCTTGAAGGTTGGAGACTCATAGTAGCTTAGTTTGCTGGCAAGCCCGGCAACTGCTCCTGCAACTCCGTAGGGGGCAACGATCACAAACCTGTCACTTGCCAAAACCGTTGTTCTATTCACGATTTCTTCAATCTTTTCTCCAGGACCAACAGTTCCTATCCCAATCCTGTTCTTGGCATCTTTACTCATGTTCTGGCAATGAGCATCCACGAGAGCGTGCACTTTGGGGTCCCAAGAATCGCCAGCATAAACAATATCCACATCCTCTTCCATCTCCAGCATTTCCAGCGCCCTTTCGTAGTCCTTCAATTCCGGCTTTGCAGTGGCTCCACCGGACAACATTCCTTCCGCCAACGCTAGACTCTTCTCACCTGCTTCAGTCTCTTTAGTTGCTCGTCTTCTTGCTTCTTTTCTCAGATCAGTGGCAGAAACAAGTTTAGACCTGTTGTTCAAGACGTCGACAACGTACAAGTCGCTAGCTTTGTCAAGTGCGACATTGTCAAACACCTCAAACGCGGTGCCATCTGTGACCTGAACCGCCACCGTGCCTGCGGCCGATCCCTTCAATGTTCCAACCTTGATCTTGTTGCCCGCTTCTCCAACTGATTTCGCGTCTACTCTAATGAAATCCTCGCCCTCAGTGCTCTTCAACATAATCGATGCGCCTTGCGAACCAGTAGCCTCAATACGGGTTGCGAACACTTCGAACACGCCGTTCAAGAAACATAGCTTAGCCTCCTTTGTCAAGCTCTGGTTTGGGTCTGAACCGAACTTGTCTTGGAATTCCCTGAAACTCGTCACCGGCGTTGCCATCAGCACAGGTCCTTTCTCGGCTGTTCCCATCAGTCCGACTATGCCTGACGGGTGTAGTTGTTGTGGGACGATTTCTTTGACTACTTTTATCTCTACACCTGGTAGAATTCTGACCAAGATTTTTCACTACTCCTAGTTTTTCTCCCAAAGTCTAGTTATTCTACGGCATTTCTTTATAAGCTTTAACAACATGAGCGAAAACGCAGAAACAGACTGACCAGCAGCGGTTTCCGCGAGACAATGCGTCGGCAACAACGTCAATGCCATTGAAAGAACGTTCTCGCCTCAATTTCACGAGGTTTTGCGGATTCTTCAAAAGGCAAGCTTAAATGTTTCAAATTGGACTCATATTATCAGATGACTGGGGGAAATGAAGCCGATTTTTCCGTTCTCCAATCTCCTTTCTCTCCTTCCATTTCCCTCATGAACCACTTCACCAAAAGCCAGCCTTCCTTTCAGCCGTCTGAATAATATTCCTGTTGATAGCTGTGGCAATTATTCTGGCGGTCGTGAAGAAACGACGACGCTGAATCTTCTCACCATTCCAAAAGAGCGGTGGCGGGTCGACCTCAACCCTTGAAAAAGCAACAAGCCACTGTAAAACCTGCGAAAAAAAGAGGGGAATCTGGATGTGGTCGCGGCGATTACGGGAGGATTGGCCACGGTAGCTTCTGATAGTAGAATCGGTACGTGCTGGCGAAGGTGTGTTCGAACCCTGGCTGGAGAGCCATGATCATTACGAGCGAATCGTATCTGAGGAATTTTGTGTTGATCATTGGATACAAGCCTGAGCCTGTTTCGGTTGCATCGTCTAGCGGGAATGGTATTATGAATCTGATCTCGAATGATCCGTCTTGAATGTCGCTGAAGCGTATGTTCTGTATGAGGTTCACCTTGAAGTCGTTCTCGATGACTCCTGTGGTTATGTGCCATCCGTTGTTTGCCGTCCATCCGTTCGGTCCGCTTTCGACATTATCAGAGAAGCCGAGTGCAGTTATTGCGATGTCGTCTATGTACCATCCCATCTCAGTGACGGCGGGGTCCTGCCATTCGGTGAAGTACAAGTCTATCGTGTGGCCAGCAAACAGCGTTAGCGACATCTGTTCCTCGTACCAGCCTCCGCTCGAGCCCGTGAAAGCGTTCCATCTGCCAGCGTCGTAGTAGGCTGTGGGTTCAAGGTTGTTCGGGCAGTTGGGGTTGTCCGTTCCGTAGTTGTTGAGGAGCGTCGTCACGGTCTTCGTGCCCGGAAGCGTGTACCATTCATTAGTGTCGAGGTCGTGAACTTCCACGTAGCCGTAATCCCAGTCTTGTTCGAAACCGTAGTTGCTCCAGAACGTGAGCGTTGCACCCGTGGTCGGTACGGTGAAGGTTTGGCTCAGTCGATACCATGCGTAGTTGGCTGTGTCTGAATACCACTCATGTGTAGGACTGTGGGGGAATATTCCAACCTGGTCGGCACCGTTGAAAGCCAAGGCTAATGCATGAGCACCAAGTCCGGTGAACGCGACGTAGTTCACCGTGTACGGAAGACTCGTTCCATAGGGGAACGGCCATCCTACCTGAACTTCGCCTTCAAGCTGAGGCATAGTGTCGAAGGATTTACGGTATTCCCTGTCCCAGTATGCCATGCTGTATGGTAGGCTCCACCACAACGTGTTCGCTGAAGGAATGTCCAAAGCATAGTAACCATAGATTCCGCCCGCGAAGGATGTATCGTCAATATAGTTGGCAATAGCCCAGTCTTGGAAGATATCGTCGAACGTTTTCGTGATGCCGTGTGCAGCAAGAACGTTATTGTACCCTGCAATTCCGTTGGCCTGCTCGTGAATAACATCCCAGATGAAAGCTCTTCCGCCGTAGTGTTCATACATGTAGAAGCTCCATAGAAAGACAACACCGTAGTTGGACAGTTCACCCTGCCAAAGTGCCAGTGAGGTATCCCACCAGTAGGCAAAGTATTCCTCAAGGTCACTCGCCGGAAATCCGTAGCCGCAGTAGTAGATGGCTAATTGTGCAAGACCTTCGTCAACCCATGACAACTCGTCTGCGTCTATATCGTAGTGAATCAAGTGTTCAAACTCGTGTGCAAAAGTGCCTTCATACTCATGTGGGTTAGGTGGATATCCTGCTGGGTCTGGCTGTGGACTCGGTCCAAGCCTTCTGTACCACTGGTACGTGTCGATGTGAATTATGTTAGCGTTGTTCAAGTTACTGGCGAAGTCCCAGAAGTATCCTTCTATGAACCAAGGCGCGTTCACTGGGTCCCAGAAGAGTCCGTCTCGAATGTTGAAGATCAATATTTGTATCTTACCGTCGCCTTCCGGACCGGGTCGATATGCGTAGTTGCCGAAGAGGTAAGTGTCTTTTTGGTGAATGTTGTTGTCAAACTGGTCTAGGACGTAGGTTATGTTCTTTCCGTAGATTATGTCGTGGTATCCAGGCCAGAAGCGGTAGCCATTGTCACTCCAATTGTAGTAGAAGTGCCACTCGTCGTCATCGAATCCTGGACCTTTCGGATCGTAATAGTCTTGATATCCGCCAGGCCAGACTTCAGGGCTGAGGCCAACCCAAATGTTAGCATGGGTGCCCGAGGCGACTTTCTCGAAGCCTAGGTAGTACCATCCGCCCAGGAAATCATCAATGACTGGCACATACCATGTATTGCCGGTGTCGGGTTGTGCTCCTTTGGCCACAAGAGACTTGAAGAGTGGGGTCGCATCGATCCCTTTCAGGTCGCTATTCGGCAGTGAAACGGGTCTTCTTGATTTCTGCGCAGAAGGTGATAAACCTTCAATGGGCGTCAATCCAGTCGCGTTAGCCAGCGGTTCTGTTGGAGCAGCTGAAGTTGACGTCAAATTCATCGGTATGAGAGCCGCTAGGAATATGGCGACCAATATGGCAGCGAATAGTCTTTTCATTTTTCCCTTCTCCCAAATTGTTCGGCACCATATAATTCGGTGTTTAGGCAATATCAAACTTGTGGAAATAGCTTCTATGCAAGCCAAGCATCCACAGTTGAACCTTCAACAAGAAGAGGAAAGATTACGGAATGTTGGGTACCGAATATTGTATCACTCCTAGGTGCCTGAGAAGTGCCATGCTTTTTCAAGGTTCTGGCAAGTTCAATTGACGAATCTGATCTTTAACCGAGAATTCGAAACATGACTGGAATCATGTAGAGCATATCTCCACAAAATTCAAAAGCAAAACGCAATATACCATGTTAATTCCGAAATCATAAGGGAGAAGGAAAAATGAAAAAATTCGCTTCAGTGGCTATAACCATGATTCTGTTGGCTTCAATGCTCGTGATTGCCGTGCCCGTCAAAAGTTCGGAGCCTGAGTTGCCCGACTATGAAGCCGTAGACTGGCAGAGCAGACTTGCCGGACCCATAAACATGCCGACGATTGAAGAATCTCTCGCCGTGGCTCCTCAAACAATAGAATCTCTTGACACCACTCCACCCGTAGGAACCGTCGTCTGGGACTGGTACCTGTACGCGATAAGCGCGAACGACTACGGTGGTCCGAAGGCATACATGACTCTCAGGGCGAAGTCTGGTAACGTTGAGGTCTGGGTGCAGAACGACATGAGATTTCCCTTCAACGCCACTTACAGTGACCCCAGAAATGGTTGGCCTATAGACTTCAATGTGACGGACGAGATGGCGCAGTATCTTGCAGACACGTTCAACTCGGTCATCTACCCGACAGACACGAGTTATTTTGGAATGCCCTTCAACAGAGACGGCAGCGGTGCCCTCTTGATTGGAACGACGTTTCCGACCGCCCCAGCGAACTGGTGGTATTGGATTACTGCGCCAGACAACCCGCAAAGAGTGATTCTCAAGATACTGAACTACCGTGACCAGAACTACAATGACCCCACGTTTCCAAGCTACGTCGCAGGGTTCTATCAGGCAACCTACACAAGATCATACTATAGAAGAAACATGATTCATATTGATCCGTGGCAGTTCTGGCGAAGACTCGGCGATGCCGGGACTCACTGGTTCTCTAACACGACAGTGCCGCCTGAGAGGGCTAACCTGTATGAGTCAACGGTTGCTCATGAGTTTCAACACAACATTCACCGTGACTATAACCCCAACGATGACACATTCATGAACGAGGGTTGCTCAGAGTATGCACAGATACTCTGTGGATGGCCTCACACGCTGTGGAGTCACATAAACAATTTCCTGTACACTCCGGACAACTCGCTGACTGTTTGGAACGATCAAGGTGACTACAACACTCTCGCCGATTATGGTGCCGCTGCATTGTGGACGATGTACTTAAGCGACCATTACGGGGGCTCCAGCTTCGTTAGCCACTTTGTGCAGGCGGGAATACCCGGAGTCGTCGGTGTCGACGCTACTCTCGCATATTTCGGCTACACTCAACGGTTCAATGACGTCTTCCACGATTGGAGAATCGCGAACCTGATACACTCAAACCTTGTTGCCGACAGCAGATACACGTACACGACACTCGATCTGGGAAGTGCCTCTGCCATACGAGCCTCTAGATACAATGTCACCGGCATTCCTGTCCCGTGGACGACCGGAACGAGTTTCGGACCCACATGGAGTCTAACTGGCTATAACACGGGAGTATCTAAACTCGGACCCTACTCTTCCGACTACATCGTCATGAAACACTGGGACCAAAACGGCATAGTCTACTTCGACGGTGACAACATCGCGGTCTACGGATGGACAATGTCATCTGGCGTCTGGTTCTCAGGTGCCTACAACATGCTAAATGCTTTACTGTACGGCGAAGCTTACATAGATCCGCTGAACCCAACCCTCACGCTGGTCACAAAATACTCAACAGAAGTGAACTACGATTATGGATTCGTTCAGGTTTCCACCGACGGAGGAAACACATGGGTTTCCTTATCAAACGCCTACACGACGAGCGCTCACGCATCCGACGCGATGCCAGCCATAGTAGCGTATCTTCCAGGTCTCAACGGTAAAAGCTCAGGATACCCCAACTGGATGACTATGACTTTCGACCTCACAGCCTATGCAAGTCAAACGGTGCGCATAGGATTCAGGTACATGACTGACCCCGCAACGCTCGGACCTGGATGGTATATCCAAGATGCACAAGTCAGTGGAAATTCAATGACATTGACACCCGCGTATCCGGGCGCAGATTTCCAAGTTTCAGTGGTGCGTGTCTACACTGAGAACGGCCAGATTGTCAACTACTTGGTAAATGATGTAGTTCTCGATACCATGACTGAAACGGGCAACAAGGGCGTAAACGTGCTCGAACCCGACTACATTATACTCGTCGTCAGCTACGTAACGCCATTCGGCCTCGTAGACTACCAATTCCGAGCGAAAACACTGCCGGTCATCCTGCATTACTCGCGTCTAGTTGAATAATAGAGTGTCGGAGACCACAGAATCAACTCCCTCCTTTTTGTTTCACTGTTCTGAGGGGCGTGTCTGAAGATGCAGAGTTCATCGTCAATCTTTCCCGGCGGTTCCCGGTTGAGTCTAACGAATTCATTAAGCTTTCAAGGGCAATCGCGCTAAAGATTCGGGCATGAAAGAGGAGAAGGTTCTTAGGCTGCTCAGGCTGATGATGAAAAACTCAAGGCTTAGCGACCGGGAGTTGGCCAGAACGTTGGGCACATCTCAACCCACCGTTACGAGAATGAGGTAGCGACTCGAAAAAGAAGGGTACATAAAAAGCTACACCGCCGTGCCGGACTTCGTGAAAATGGGTTATGGAATCTTAGCCTTCACGTTCAGCAAGGTTAAGACCTACCCCTCTGCGGAAGAAGCTAAGGGAATAATCAAGAAAGCATCGGAATGGGCGATGAAACGGCACAACGTCATCTTCTCGGCGGACGGATAAGGACTGGGAGGAAAAGACATTGTGATGGTGTCGTTCCACAGGGACTACGATGACTACACCAAATTCATACAAAGCTACGCTTTCGAATGGGGACACTTAGTGGACGTTTTCGAAACTTTCATCGTAAGCCTGAAATCAGAATTAACGATGAAGCCTTTCGACCTCAAATACTTAGGCTATGAAGAAGAGACTCGCGCCTAGCGCCGTTGTTATGCGTCTCAGAACCGCGCGTGGTCAGTGGGCGCCATTTAGAATTCGTATTTTTCCAGTATTTTCCGTTCTTGTTCTCCAGTTACCTGTGCGACGACGTGAATGTAGTTTGCGAGTCCTGAGTTTTCGATTCTTGGTTTCAGCAGGTTGTCGATCTGGAAAATGCCCGCGGGGTTGGACATCGTGATGTTCAGTGTGACTGGTTTTTCGTCGCCTTCTTGGATGCTTACTTTCTCGATTGAGAGTGCGGAAAGGGAGTGGATATCTACTTTGCCAGCTTGGAAGGGTATTCGTGCTCTTCCTTTCTCCATGTCCAACGCGTCTGCGACGCGCACGATGCCCGCCTCCACGGTCAATGGCTTGCGGGGTTCCTCGTGCGAGACGATTGCATGTAGCACTTCTGAAAGAATGATCGCTCGGTCTTCCTCGGAGTAAATGCCCTGCAGGTATTTATCGATGAACTGTGAAGCTAACAGTGCGCTGAACAACTCGTGTCCATCTCTTGTCACGGTCATGCCCAAATCGTGGAAGATGGAGCCGAGCACCACGACCACTTCGGCATCTTCATTTTTCTTTCCGTAATGCTTGACGATGCTTGGCACGACGTTCTTTTCGACGAGCATTCTCAGCAGTTTCAAGGCAGAGTTGGCTACGATTTTGACGTGGGTCGGACCGTGGTCGGTGAAGCCCATGCGGTCTATCGCCATGACGTTGGAGCATCTCCACAGAGTCTGTAACTTCACGTCCTTTTTGACTTCGTTGATGACGTGCCGCAGCTTGGCATTGTTCCGGAACGGAATGTTGAAAGCAGACACCGCCATTTCCAACACATCCTGCCTAAAGTAGGTATAACACTAGATTTAAACGATTAGAGCTAGACATCAAAGTTGAAGAAGGTCTCCAGATTTTCGAATACTTGCCTAGTGCGTTTGTTAGGATTGCCAGATGGTTTTGTCTAAGTAAAAAGAAAAAAGTGGTTTATCTGGAGACACCGAACATCGAGAACTGGTCAGTTAATCCGTAGACGTATACGAGACCATTGCTCACGACGACTTGCGATGTAATGTCTTGCCAAACTGATTGGCCAATGTAGTTGTTCACTATGTTCACGTCTAGATCGTTTATTGCGCCATCGTTGTTCATGTCCAGTCTTGAGTCGTACCTTGGGTCGCCGACTTGGGAGGGGTTGGCATAAGCTACGATGGAGACGTCAGTTCCGTCTACGATTCCGTCTGAGTTGACATCCGCTCGCGCAAGTCCCGGTTCCGTTTTCAGCAATTTCAGCGTCGTAGGGTCAGAACCGCCTAAGTCGGTGAGATTTAGCACTAGTATGACCGTTACGCTTTGACTGAAGACAGCGTCCGTGGTGATGCCCCAAGATGTGCCTACTGCGTTGGGTGGCTGCGCGTATGCGAACTCAATTGTGTAGGCGTATACGAACCCGTTCACCAACACATCAGCGAAGACTAGGGCGACATAGGGATCTGGATAAGCTTCCACGTTGGACCCTGATGCTACATCGTCAACCCCGCCGTTTTCCACGAAGGTGACTGAGATCATGTTTTTGGCGCGTACATCGGTGAGACTAAATCCGTCTTCGTCTAGAATTGTTTGTGGATTTCCGTCGATAAGAACAGCGTCGATGTGCCAACCATGGTTTGGAATGATGGTGATGCTGTATAAGCCTGCCAAGTTCACGTAAGAATTGGAACTGAATAGTTGTGATTTCCCAGATTTCCAGGTTACTTGAACAGAACCCCTGCCGTTGATGTAGAGGGTTGGTTCTTTCGTGGCTGTGTCTGCGGTCACAAGGAAAGTCATGTTTGCAAGGGCATACAGCGATAACAGTGTCAGCAGCGAGATCGTTATCATCGATTTTCTGCAGAATGAGATCTTCATTTCCTCTCTCCTTTCAATACAATATCACCAGAATCATCCCATATAAACCTTCTTCAATAGCATAACAGCAGTGTAAACTGATAAATAAGTACAGAATTTTCTTCTATTTTGCATCAAGGGACAGCGAAAAGAAGACACGTCTATCCGACGAGCCAATCATCAAAGATGCACTGCCATTCTTGCGCACCCAGCTGCAGTAACACAATGCTAGATTTGAACCGTTAGAAGCCAGAGGGATCCAGAACATAAGCGACAGCAGACCGCTAAACGCCTACACGATTCAGACGAAAGTAAAGCGCAAAACAGGATGCTTGAGATTCGGAGACATCAGAGAGATTTATGGAACGCTATTAACGAAGTTTCTGAACCCAACAGAGATAGACTTTCTGCATGGTCGGATTAGTTCAAGCGTGTTCATGCGCAACTACTTTAACCCTGTCTGGATAAGCGACTTGAAAGAGAGAACATTCAAGGCAGTGGCAGATATTACGCAGAGAATCTCTTAACCTTCCTTTTTTTCTACACAGAAGTATAGCCTGCTTTCGGCATTAATCGTCTGGTTTGCTTGGATAAAACTTTACCCCAAACCAACTATCTGATCAAAGGCTTGAACCAATACTTACAGAGCAAGGTAGAGATTCCAAGGATTAGGATGGGCAAACAACAAGAAATTGAGACGTTGATCAACGAAGAGGCTTTGTTGTTTGCTATGTATCTACGGGGTGAGAAGTCTTCTTGGATTCCCCGTATTCTCAGCTAGCGCGCACGTGCCATTCTAGAGAAAGTAATAAATCCTGAAACAAGAAAATACCCCGTGAGTGATAACATATGAACAGCAGAATCGTATTGCTCAATTTGGTCGCAACATTCTTGTTTTTTGCACTGGTTGTGTCAGCATCAGCTCAGACGAGGACGGTAGGTGTTAGTGTGGGCAATAAGTTTAGGTATGGGAACACCGTTGGCTGGAGTTCAAACGATCCGAGTGCTAATGTTACTTCCTACATAGGAGAGGCCAACAGTACAGAATGGGGTGAGATTACCGTTACGGGCATTTCTAGCACAAACATAACTGGACAATATATAACGCATTACAAGAACGGGACCGAAACAACCAATGGCGGCTGGATGGATGTAAACACTGGAGCTGGAAACATGACGATGTTCGCCATTTCAGCCAACCTAGCCCAAGGCGATTCGGTGTACACTTCGTCATACAGTACTTGGTTCATAAATGAGACAGTGCCTAAAACATACTCAAACAGTGCCAGAGACACAAACCACTTGAACTTGACCTCCTTATCTCAACCGCTGAGTATGCGTTTTAACTTCTACTGGGACAAGTCGACAGGCATCCTCGTCGAGCAGCTGCGAGAAATTACCAATCAGACAGGTGCATACACAACAGCGGTGTCATTACACACCCAAATCATCAGTTCAAATGTCTGGACAGTGCCCGAGTTTCCCACATCGATCTCAGCAGTGCTCATACTCATCGCGGTCACATCAGCCACCATCGTCATCGCTAGACGGAGACAACCTAGAAGACCTCTCCGCTAAACCCCCCTTCTTTTTATAGCCTGCGACGCGGTGTGTGCGCGCGCTGTGAGTGTGTATGTGAGTGTAAGAGAGAGTAAATGATTATGAGTAAGAGTTTGAGAGTGAATAGTTGAGAGTAGATGTTTGGGTTTTGGGTTTTGGGGGTAAAGTTTTATCCAACCAACCAACGACAATGAGCAAACTCTGCGGAAAAGTTATAGCTGGACTGACTTAGCTATTTGGATTTGGCGATTGAGTTGCTTGAAGGCAAAAATGTGAATCTGAGGGTAACGGAGAAAGAGGACCTACCACAAATTACAGAATGGTTTAACAACATTGAATTCCTCGGTGAATACATGGGTCCGTTTGCAGTGCGTAGGGCTGAGATGGAGAAGGCATGTTTTCCTGAGGTTGACCCTTTTGAGCAGAAATGGTTTTTCATCGAGAAGAAAGACGGAAGCAAAATTGGTTACATTTGGCATTCTAACATGCTTAATCTCTATATGAAAATGCTGGAACTAGGCTATGGTCTCGTTCCAAGTGAGAGAGGAAAA
>Ga0315280_10000298_pt1 | contig 91863 bp, 79 predicted proteins | sample YL17G06_40_MG_FD_203697 | JGI IMG/M metagenome (GOLD analysis project Ga0315280, IMG submission 203697) | Sediment microbial communities from Yellowstone Lake, YNP, Wyoming, USA - YL17G06_40 | ecosystem: Environmental > Aquatic > Freshwater > Lake > Sediment | place: USA: Wyoming | collected...
TGGTCTGCCCACAAGGCCAGAGGCCTTGACCGGATCTATTACCACCGTGCGCGCATTTATATCGTGCACAGCGAAGGTAATTCGGTGCAGGGCGCTGCCCTGCCTCTGCGTCCTCTGCGCCTCTGCGGTGAAGACCTGTCTTTTGCCGCGGTTTTCATCCGCGATGCGGGTTAAATACTGTTTAGCGGCGCGTGCTCCTTTTTTGCTGCATTTTTGGAGTTAAGAAATTCCGCGCTGGTGGTGTATGCGAAGCAAGCAATCGCGAGCAAGCTCGCTCGCTCTCTTGCTAATGCGATTGATGGTTGTTATACTTTATATTATGCGGGAGGGGAAAAATCAGCGGGTCTATGAGCGAATACGAATAGATTCCGACCATATCTACGATCTTTCCGAGGGCGGCATTTACATCAAGACCACGGAGCCTAAGCGTTTGGGCGCGCTGGTCGGCCTTGAGCTGAAACTTTTTGAGAACGAAAATCAGTTCGTGGCCAAAGGCCGGGTAATCCGGATCGTTTACGAAAAAGGCGCGCAGAAAAAATTTCCTCCGGGAATGGCGATTAAATTTGAGCCGCTGTCGGAGTCGGACAAGGAAAAGATCAGGCTTTACATCCGGAGCAAAAAACCAGGCAGAAAGTGAATCACTCCTGCTCCACAACCGCCTGCTTGGTTATAATCGGATAGGCGATATTGGTGATGTAAGAATTTATCCGCCTCAGGTTAGAAAGAACATCGAGGTGGATTCTGCTGGTTTCAAAAGATTCGGCCAGGCCTTGCTCCAAACGATGAAGGTGGTCCTGGTAAAACTCCTGTTCCAGGTCTCTTATCTCGCTCTTGTTCCTGATCACCTGCTGCGCGATGGTCTCGTCCCGGGTGGCAAAAGCGCTCAGGGCCAGGGCCAGGTTCTGGTAAACTTTCTGGTGAAATTGGATGAGCTGCTCTTTGCCTTCTTTGGAAAAGCCGACCTCTTTGCGGCATTTTTTCTTGGCCAGTTCCATTAAATTTTTGTCAATCACATCGCCCAGGTTTTCGAGGTTATAGATCAGGTTAAGTATTTCCATCTGCTTTCTCGCCTCGTCCTCAGTCAGCGGATTTCGGACGATGCGGGTCAGGTAGAAACGGATTTCCCGGTCCAGGATGTCAACCTTGTCATCCATCTGCTGGATCCGCTCAATGAATTCCGGCTCCGGGCAGGGGTCGGCAAAAGGCTTGATGCACATCGAAAACATATCCTGCACGATCTCCGCCAGCCGCATCGCTTCCCGGGTTGCGTTGGCGAGCGCGAGCGAAGGATTTGTGAGCAGTTCCGGATTCAGGTACTTTGGCCCGAACCGCTCGGCCGGCTTCTCTTTCACGGCCGGGCTTAAGCGCTTAACCATCTTGTAAACCGGGCCGGTAAGGGGCAGAAAAACGAGGGCAACGATGCAGTTAAATAAGGTGTGTGCGTTCGCGATCTGGTGGGTGAGGGAATCCGAGGTCAAAACCACCAATTTCTGAAACAGCGCCAGGAAAGGAATAAAAAGGATCACGCCGCCGGTCTTGAAAATAATCTGCGCGGTGGTCACCTGCCGGGACTCGCTTTTTCCCCGGAGGCTCGCAAGCAGGGGCGTGGAGATGGTTCCCAGATTGGCGCCCAGCATAATCGGAAGCGCGGTTTTAAGGTCGAGCAGATGGTTGAAGCCGAGGCTGAGGGCAAGAGCCATCGTGGCCGCGCTTGATTGAAGCAGCGCGGTAAGCAGTCCGGAGATAACAATCACCAGGATTGGCTCGCTGCTCAAGGTCGGCAAAATTTGCTGGAACAGCTCGCTCTCTTTGAGCGGGGCCATAGTCTCGCTGATTATTTTTATGCTCAGGAAAATCAGGCCGAAGCCGAAGATGCCTTGTCCCAGCGCTTTGCGCGTTTGCGCTTTGGAAGCAAAACTGATGAGCAGTCCAAGGCCGACGATGCCTATGGCATAATTGTGGAGCTTGAATGATATGAGCTGCACGGTCAGGGTCGCGCCGACGCCCGCGCCGAGCAAAACCCCCAGGGCCTGGCTTATCTGCATCAGGCTGGAATCGACAAAGCTCACCATCAGCACCGCGGTGGCGGAGCTGCTCTGAAGCAGAAAGGTGATGACAACTCCCACCAGAAAGCCCAGCCCGCGGTTTTGGGTCAGCCGGGAGAGAGCGTTCTTGATCTCGTCGCCGGCCGCGTTCTTAAGCCCCTGGCCGGCCGTCCTGACCCCGTAAATCAGAAGCAGCGCGGCGCCCAGAAACACGATCAACATTTGATTGGCCATCGCGGATTAGTTTATCAGAGCGCGCTCCGGCTTCCAAACCGATTGCAGCCGATGCCGGCAAGAAGAACGCTTCGCACAGACTCCGGCCCGGCTATGGACTCAAGATTTCTTCGCGGGTTCCTTCTTGGCCTTGTCTTCCTGGTTAAGCTGGTAGACGATCCGGAGGCCTTCCAGGGTGAGGTCCATATCAACCTCTTCTATGGTTTTGGACTCCTGCGCGATGATGTTAACCAGGCCGCCGGTGGCGATGACCTTGGGCGCGGGCTCGGAGGGATAAAGCTCTTTGATCTCCTTTTTCATCTTCACCACGATGGCATCGATCAGGCCGGCGTAGCCGTTGATTATGCCGCTTTGCATCGCGGCTATGGTGTTCCTGCCGATCATGGTCTTGGGCTGGATTAACTCCACCCTCGGCAGTTTGCTTGCCTTCTGGAAAAGAGCCTCCGCGCTGATCCCTAAGCCGGGCGCGATTATGCCGCCCTCGTAAACCCCCTGGGAAGAGACAAAATCGAAAGTGGTGGCAGTTCCCATATCAATGATAATCAGGCTGGTGTGATACTTGCTGAACCCGCCCACGGCGTTAACGATCCGGTCCGCGCCCACCTCGCGCGGGTTGTCAAAGTGAAGGGCCAGGCCGGTGCGCACCCCGGGCTCCACCACCAGCGGTTCCACATTCAGATATTTTTTTCCCAAATCCATCAGGGGCTGCCGAAGCGGGGGCACCACGCAAGAGATGATCATCCCATCGATGTCCTGCCTCTTGACCTTGCTGAAAACCAAAAGCTCTTTGAGCATAATCCCGTATTCGTCAGTGGTGCGTTCCACGGCGGTGCCGATGCGCCAGGATTCGACCAGGGTCTCCCCCTCATAAATCCCAATCACCGTGTTGGTGTTCCCGACATCAATGACCAAAAGCATCTTTAAGCCCTCCGGAAAATCTTCCTCCAGTGAAATTTAGTTTCCGGCTTTTCGCGTCCTGCCCGTCCCGGCTCTCACTTGTCAGCCAATTTAATCATCATGGTGAAATGCACCGCCGGCGCGGAATGGGTCAACGCTCCCACCGAGATGAAATCAACCCCGGCCTGAGCTATCTCTCTCACATTCTCCAGCTTGACTCCTCCGCTCGCCTCCAGAACCGCGCGGCCGGCAGCAAACCTGACCGCCTCCCGCAGCTTTTCAATGTTCATATTGTCCAAAAGAATTATGTCCGCGCCCGCCTCCAGGACATCCCACAATTCTCCGAGCGTCTCAACCTCCACCTCCACCTTTTTTCCGCGCGGGGCGTTGGCCTTGGCAATCATCACCGCTTCCTTGATCTCGCCAAAAAGCGCGATGTGATTGTCCTTGATCAAGATGCCGTCATCCAGCCTCAGCCGGTGGCTGTATCCGCCGCCGGTCTCAACCGCATATTTTTCCAGGCCCCGAAGCAAAGGCGTGGTTTTTCTGGTCGCGGCTATTTTGGCCTTGGTGCCTTGCGCGGCCGCTACAAATTTTCTGGTCAGGGTGGCTATCCCTGAGAGATGCTGGAGAAAATTGAGCGCAAGCCGCTCCCCGGTCAGAATATATTTCGCCCGCGCGGTTAGCTCCGCGACAATCTTGCCCGGCTCGATCTCGTCTCCGTCCTTGACCTCCACCTTGAACTCGGTCTGCGGGTCCAGCTTTTCAAAAACTCTCTGCACGAGGTAAAGCCCGCACACGACGGCTTTGTTCTCGGCAAGAATCATCCCGTGCGCCTTTTTCTTCTCGTCAAACAGAAGCCCGGTGGTGATGTCCCCTTTGCCCACATCTTCGCGGATGGCTTTGGCGATCAGCCTCTCCAGCCCCGGCTCAAACTTGAGCAGTTTCTTGATTTTCTCTTCCATCTCACCGCCTAGTCAATAAATTTCAGAGCCTGGTCCGGCCTTCTTATCCTGAAAACTTTTTCCTTCCTGCCCGGCTTCACATACCGGTTCTCAAGCCAGATCGCCCAAAGGCCGGACGCCCTGGCCCCCAAAATATCGCTTCCCCAGAGATCGCCGATGTGAAGAGCCGCCTCAGGCCCGGCTCCCGCGAGGTCCAGCGCCTTTTTAAAAAAGCGAGGGTCGGGCTTGACCATCCCTTCCAGGGTAGAGTCCAGTATAAAATCGAAATAACCTTCAATTCCAACCGCCTTGCACTTCTCCCGGGTTTTGCCGTCATTATTTGAAACGATGCCCATCTTGCAGCCCCTTCTTTTCAGTTCGGCCAGCAGCTTTTCCGCTCCCGGAACCATCACCCGCTCAGGCCGGAAACCAACCAGCCAGCGATAAAGCTCGGCCAGAATCTTTTCTTTGCCGGACTTTAAGCCCAGCTCGGCCAACAGCCCCTGCCCCAGCTTTACCTGGTAAACGATGGGCCTGAAATCGCCGGTCTTAAGCAACTCTCTGCTGACCTTCCAGTCAGCCAAGTGATACGCTTTTACCACCTCGGTCCGGCTCTTTTTGACTCCAAGTTCGAGAAGCCCTATCCAGATCCTGGAGAGATAAGGCGGGTCGCTTGAGACCAGAGTGTCGCCGAAATCAAAGGTTATGAGTTGCGGCTTGAACTTCATTAGAGGTTGATTTTAACATCAGGCGGATTTTAGACAAGACCAGTTCCAGAAATCAAAATTTTCATTTGACATATCCCAGGGCCCGCAATGCTCTCTGGTCCAGCCTGACTTCAGGCCGCACTTTTCCCTCCGGATAGAACTTTAAATAGAGGTTTTTGTTCGCCCGCCTCCTTTCCCGCAATGCCGCGAGCATTTTCTGCGCAACCTGAGGCTCGGCCCCGGCAATATCCTTTTGTTCCCAGGGGTCCTTGACCCGGTCAAAAAGCTGAAATTTTTTCTCTCTCGGATAATAGATCAGCGTATAGCGCGAATCGCGGAGACCAATCTGCGGGCTTTGAAAACGATTGCAGGAAGAATAGAAAAAATCATCCTCCCGGGCTGCTCCCCCTCGGATCATCGGCAGCAGGCTTTTGCCTTGTATCGCAACCGAGCTCGGGATTCCAAGCAATTCTAGTATGGTAGGATAAAGGTCAACCAGCTCCACCGGCTCGCGGATAAGGCCGGAGGGACCAGCGCCCGGCATTTTGATCATCAACGGCACATGGATTGCGCCCCAGTCCAGATTAACATTGTGCCCAATATGCCCGCGCTCGAAAAACTCTTCCCCGTGATCCGCAGTCAGTATGATCGCCGATTTTTCCCAAAGGCCGTTCCCCCGCAAAAATCTGAAAAGCTCCCCCAAATACCGGTCGGTGTACAGTAAATCCTGATCGTAAAGATACTCGATTCGCCTTAGATCAGGAGCATTAGGTGCGGAGTTTTCGCCATCTTTGGTTCCCGGCGGTTTCAAGCTGTTGGCTTCGGCACCTGGCTTTTCCTGAAAACGTTTGCCAGATATGATATCATTCCATTTCTTTCCATACGGATGATGCGGATCAATGTAGTGCACCCACAAGAAGAACGGAGCGTTCTGGTTATTGGAAAGCCATCTGATGACCCGGTGAGTTATGGTGGCAGCCCCCTCGTTTTGATAAACTCTGCGCAAGATTCTTGCCAGGAAAATATTGAGGTTGGTTGATGAAAACGCGGGAAGAAAATATGGCTCGTAGCTGTTCCATTTATGCGTGAAACCACTGGTCAACCCGAGCGAAGAGTTGATAAAAGGATTGGAAACTATTGCTGCGGTTTTGATTCCGCTTCCGGAAACAATTTGCGCCAAAGTGGGAACCTGGTCCGGGATCGGAGCCAGCAAACAGTTGCTCAGCGCATCGGGGTAGAGGGAGGTGAAGATGGAAGCAAGCGAAGGATAAGTCCAGGGCGCGTTGGCCATGGCATTCATGAAAACCAGGCTCTGCTCGGCCAGGCCGTCGATGTTTGCGGTCTTTGCCTCATGATAGCCGTAGCAGGAAAGGTGGTCTGGCCGAAGAGAATCAATTATGATCAAAATAATGTTTGGACCCTTGTCTCGTTCCTCGAGCGTAATCCGGCCGGGCTGAGCCCCGAGTCGCTCGGGCGCTTCCGCAACCGCTGACAGAAGGTTGATTCCAAGAACCAACGCGATCAAGCCCGCGGCGGTTTTTAAAAAAATCGCGGCCGCCGATTTGCGAAACCGGACGGCTATCATCCTGAAAAGCAGATAAACCGCTGAATATAACAGGGCCATCAGAACGAGGTAGAGAGCATTACTCAACGCTATCTTCGGGGTCGTCGCGGTGGAAAGTCTGTCGTTCATCCTGTTGACGGAATCGATGTAGAACTGGAGCACAAATCCCAAAGAAACTATGTGGCCGCTCAAATCCGAAAAACGCGGGTTCCGGATAGCCGGGACTCGAAAGACCGAAAGAAGCAAAAGGCAGTAAAAAAAAGCAAGCAAAGACCAGAACAAAGCATAGTAAGCAGCCACCCTGCTGAAATAGAGCAACAGCCCTCGGCCCCGGCCCAGCGATGGATTTGAAAAAACCGCAATCCCGGCGTCAACAAATCCGGCAAACGAGCCGATCACAATTCCCAATGCGATTGCCCAAATGATCTTTCTTGCCAGTGAACGCATATACCTAAACCCGCCTATCCGGCTTGATCTTGATTAAAATCTTAACATCAAGCGAGTTTTGCTCAAGACCGTTTGTCGATTTCTCGCTTTTATTTTACATATCCCAGGGCTTTGAGCGCGTTCCAGTTAATCCTGGCCTTGCCTGGTTTTGCTGCTCCGGGATAAAATTTAAGGTAGAGCCTTCTGTTTTCGCTCTTTATTTTGCGAAGCTCCTCAAGCATCCTCTCCGCGGTTTCCGGCTGGTCCCTGGCAATATCCCTTTTCTCCCAGGGGTCATCCACCCGGTTGAAAAGCTGGAAAGTTTTCTCGTCCGGGAAAAATTTTAAAGTATAGCGATCGTCGCGAATCGCAACCTCAGGGTTTTCAAAGCAATTGCAGGCCGAATAGAAATAGTCTTTGTGCCTGCCGGTCCGGCCGTTTATCACCGGAATCAAGCTCTGGCCCTGAACCGTGTCAGGAACCGGCACCTGGAAAATATCCAGTATCGTCGGATAAAGGTCCAAAAGCTCGACCGGGGTTGTTATGGTTTGAGGCAAAGACCATCCCGCCGGCTTCAGCAACAGCGGTATATGCACGAACTCCCAATACAAAAAGTTGTTGTGGCCTATAAGTCCGTGTTCGTAAAAGGCCTCGCCATGATCCGCGGTTAAAATTATAGCGGTCTTTTCCCACAGTTGGTTCTTCTTCAGGAAATCGAAAAGTTTGCCTATCTGCTCGTCGGCATAACCAATATCGCGGTCATAGAGATATTCAATATGACGAACATCCGCTTCGCTCAGCGGCTTTCTTTGCTTCGCTGCTCCCCGGTAAGGCGAGGAATCATTTATGTGATCCCCAAGAGTTCCGTGGTAATCAGGGTCGGGGGCCGCGTTTTCGATCCATATATCCCCATAAGGGGCGTGGGCCTCCATATAATGAATCCAAAGAAAAAAAGGCTCGTTCCTGTTTTTCGCTGTCCATTTGATCCCGAGCTCGGTAAGAAATTGCGCGCTTTCCTTCAAAAACACCCGCGTCCAGATGCGGCCCAGCAGAAGCTCAAGGCGGGTGCCTTGAAATCTGCCGATTAAGGCCGGCTCTAACGACTGGTAAACATCTTGAAAGCCTCGCGTAATCATCAATGATTGCGATAAAAAAGGGTTGGTGACCACCGCGTAAGTCTTTATTCCCGCGTTTCTAACCGATTCGGCAAGCGTGACCGCCTGGCCGGTGATCGGGATGATCTGGCAGGAATTCAATGCCTCCGGATAGATGGAAGTGAACATGGAACTGATGGAATAAAAAGTGCTCGGAGCATTGGAAACCGCGTTTCTGAAAATCACGCCTTCTTTTGCCAGCAGGTCAATGTTGGGAGTGCTGCTTTTCTGGTATCCATAGGATGAAAGATGGTCCGGACGCAGAGCATCGATGGTAATTAAAATGACATTCACCGAGGCCGCTCTTTTTCCCCGCTGCTTATTCCCCGGCCCGGCTTTTTCTTTTTCTCTCAGTTGACCGCCGAGCAATGCCCAGGCCAGGTTCAAGCTTGAGAATACAGCCAACCCGATCAAGACGAGCTTGGCCAGCCGGATGCCGGAACCTCCTTTAAATTCCGCGAAAAAAATCTTGAGCAAGAAATAAAAAACAAAGTAGAGAGCCGCCATAAATGCCAGGTAAATAATATTTCCGGCCAGGCTTTGCCAGCTCCTGGTGGAAGGAAGGAGCTTTTCATTGACCCAGACCAGGGTCATAATATAAATCATCAAGCTCATCCCGAACGCGACAAGGTGCGCGGCCAGGCTGCGGTTGTCAGGCCGAAAAACAAAATGGATAAACACAGAATAAAGAAAAAGCGCTCCCAGCCAGAAAACCGCGTAGTGCGAGGCCGTATGGGTCAGGTATAACCAACCGCCCCGGTCCTCGACAAACGCGGGGTTTTCCAGCATTACCGTAATCCCGTCGATCAATCCCCCGATCCCGCCGAGCACAAGCCCGAAAGCGGCCGCCCAGGCTATTCTCTTTGCCGGCTCTCCCATATTTTTACGCTCAGTTCGATTCCCTATTTTCTCAAATTTCTCGATAAAAACAACAGATGCCCGAACGACTCCTTTCAGCCGCTTGCGTTCATAACGCTTGTGTTATAATTCAATTGGTGGAAAGGGACAAGGCTCTGCCGTTTATCTGCGATGACCAGCTGGGAAAACTTGCGCGCTGGCTCAGGATCATCGGCCAGGATGTTTATTACCAAAACCGGATCGCAAACGAAGAACTGATTTCCATTGCGGAGCGGGAATCCAGGTTGGTGCTGACCCGCGATCTCCGCCTGAGCAAAACCCTTGCCCAAAAATCCCTCCCCCATTATATTGTTATGGAGAACTATCCTGCCCATCAACTAAAGGAGGTGGTGGCTTTATTCCAGGACCGCATAAAAATCCGGGTGTTCAGCCGGTGCGCGGATTGCAATGTTGCGCTTGAACCCGCGAGCAAGGAAAGCGTAGCAGACCAGGTTCCGCCTTTTGTTTTCAGAACCCAGAGCCAGTTCCGGCGCTGTCCGCAATGCGGAAGGATTTTCTGGGCCGGCACCCACCGGGGAAAGGTGGATGCGCAGTTGAAATCCATTTTGGGAGACCTTTATAATATGTTAAGGGAAGAGGTTTGGTAAAAAATTTGAAATCCTTATTATCCCTGAACGCGGATAAAAATTCGGAGGCGCGCAACTGAATAACGAGATCGTCATCCTGGAGCGGGTCGCAAAAACCCTCACCTCAACCCTGGACCTGAAAGAGGTGCTGGGCAAAATTATGGAGATCATCGCGGAGATATTTGAGCCCGAAGACTGGTCGCTGCTGCTGCTGGATGAGGAGCGCTCCGAGCTTTACTTCGAGATCTCGGTTGGGCAGGCCGCGAAGCAGTTGAAGCAAGTCCGGATGAAACTCGGAGAGGGCATTGCCGGCTGGGTCGCGCAAAACGGGAAGCCGCTCATCACCGAGGACGCTTACACCGACCCTCGGTTCGCGGCCTGGGTTGACGCGCAAACCGGCTTCAGAACCCGCTCGGTCGCGTGCGTGCCCTTGATGAGCAAGGGCAAGGTGCTGGGGGTGATCGAGCTCCTCAATGTCGACCAGAAAACCCGGAGCGAGCGGCAAATCGAGCTGCTCCAGGCTCTCGCGGATTTTGTCGCCATCGCGATTGAGAACGCTAAATTTGTCGCGCGCATAAAAGAGCTCACGATTGTGGACGATCTCACCGGCCTCTATAACTCCCGCCATCTCTATACCTTGCTCGAAACCGAAATCGCCCGCTCCGTGCGCTACGCCTCCCCCTTCTCCCTCATCTTTATGGACCTTGACTATTTCAAGCTGGTCAACGACACCCATGGCCACCTGGTCGGATCCCGGCTCCTGCGCGAGGTGGGACAGCTGCTCAAGTTCCATCTTCGCACTGTGGACTGGGGACTCCGCTACGGAGGCGATGAGTTCATCCTTATCCTTCCCAGAGGCGGCAAGGAAGAGGGACTGCTTGTCTGCCGAAGGCTCAGGCAGACATTGAACGACGCTGTTTTCTTTGAGCACGAAAACCTCAATATAAAAATTACAGCCAGCTGGGGAATCGCAACCTACCCCGACGACGCTCAGGACAAAGAAGCCTTAATCAAGCTCGCTGACCAGTCAATGTATCTGGTCAAGCGCGAGGGGAGAAACGGCATTGCGGTTGCAGGCCGGGGAATGGTTTCCCCTCAAGCGCTCGCCTGAAAGCCGCGAACCTCTGCTTGAAAAGCGCTCGGATTAAACTAAACTTTTTAATAATGAATGACTTTGAACAATGGCTGGAAAAATTCCTCGCTTACCTCCAAAAAGAAAAAAATTACTCCCCGGCAACCGTTGAAGGCTATGCTTCTGATCTCAACGAGTTCAAGGATTTTCTCCGGACTCAACTCAGGCTCAAAAACCCGGAGCAGATAAAGATAAAAGCTGTGGACCGCGATCTCATCCGGTCCTGGCTGAATCAGCTTTATCAGTCTTTGTCTCCGGTTTCCATCGAGCGCCATCTGGCTACGGTGCGCAGTTTTTTCCAATACCTTGTCAAGCAAGCCGTGGTCGGCCACAACCCCGCCCGGCTTATCCGAAGTCCCAAAAAGGAAAAAAAGCTGCCCAAAGTTTTAAGTCCGGATGAGGTTGTCGCGCTTCTTGAAACGCCCGATGAAAAATCAAATGAGGGCATCCGCGACCGCGCCATATTCGAGCTTTTCTACGCAAGCGGAATCCGGGTGAGCGAACTGGCCGGGCTTAACCTGGAGGATGTCGATCTTGGCCAGCGCCTGGTCCGGGTCTTGGGAAAAGGGTCCAAAGAAAGGGTAGTTCCAATCAATGACACTTGCGCGCAAAGGCTAAAAGCCTATCTCGGGCTGCGGAGCAAATTCAAAAAAACCGTCTTAAACCCGGACGCTGAACGGGCCCTTTTCCTGAACAGCCGCGGGCGGAGAATCTCCCGGCAGAGCGTGGAGCTGCGGCTCAAAAAATACCTGAAAAAGAGCGGCCTGATCAGGCCCGCAACTCCCCACACCTTCCGCCACAGTTTCGCAACCCACCTTTTGGACAGCGGAATGGGCATAAGGACCATCCAGGAACTGCTCGGCCACTCGTCCTTGAGCACCACCCAGAAATATACCTCGGTCGGAATAAAAGAAATTATGGAGGCCTATGATGGAGCACATCCCCGGGCAAAAAAGGTTTGACCAGTTGAGAGGCACCACCATCCTGCTCGTGCGCAGGGACGGGAAGGCGGTTCTGGCCGGAGACGGCCAGGTCACGATGGGAAACCAAGTCATAAAACACAGCGCCAAAAAAGTCCGAAGGCTTTACCACGACCAGATCATCTCCGGCTTCGCGGGAGCGACCGCGGATGCGCTCGCGCTTTACGACCGGCTGGAGCAGAAGCTGGAGACCCACGGCGGCAACCTGCGCCGCGCGGTTGTGGAACTGGCAAAAGACTGGCGAACGGACCGGGCGCTTCGAAGGCTTGAGGCGCTTATGCTCGTGGCTGACAAGGATGAGTCTCTCCTCGTCTCCGGAACCGGAGATGTGGTGGAGCCGGATGAAGGCGTCATCGCAATCGGCTCAGGCGGGCCTTACGCGGAAGCAGCCGCGAAGGCCCTGCTCCGCAAAACCAGCCTCTCCGCGCGGGAAATAGCTGAAACCGCGATGAAAATATCCGCGGAAATGTGCATATTTACTAACAGCGAATTTGTGTTTGAGGAGCTGGGATGAAAAATTATACGCCCCGGCAGGTTGTGGAGGAGCTGGACAAGTACATCGTGGGCCAGGACGAGGCTAAGCGCGCGGTGGCCATCGCGCTTCGAAACCGCTGGCGCAGAAGGATCGTGCCCAGCGAGCTTAGAGACGAGATCACTCCCAAGAATATAATTATGATCGGCCCGACCGGGGTGGGAAAAACCGAGATCGCTCGGCGCCTCTCCAGGCTGGCGCAGGCGCCTTTCCTCAAAATCGAGGCCACCAAATACACCGAAGTCGGGTATGTGGGACGGGATGTTGACAGTATGATCCGGGACCTGATGGAAATCTCGGTGAAAATGGTCACCGACGAGGAGAAGCGCAGGGTTGAGGACCGGGCGCGGCGGGAAGCGGACCGCGCAATTTTTGAGCAGCTAATGCAGAGAAAAGACGAAATAATGATGCGCTACGGAATGGCAACCGACCGCGAAATCCTCGTGTTCCTCACCAGCTCCAAGCTGGATGACGAAGAAGTGGAGATTGAGGTCCCGGTCCGCGCCTCCATGCCGGTCGCGCAGATAATCAGCCCCCAGGGCGTGGAAGAAATGGGGTTGAACCTGGGAGAGATGTTCGGAAAAATGTTCCAGGGCGGAGCGCGGGCCAAGCGGCGCAGGATGAAGGTGAGGGAAGCGCGGGAAATATTGATTCAGGAAGAAGCGCAGAAAATGATTGATATGGAAAAGGTGACCCAGGAGGCGCTGGAGCGGGCGCAGGATGCGGGGATAATTTTCATCGATGAAATCGACAAAATAGCCGGCCACCATGCGGGAGTGGGGCCGGATGTCAGCCGGGAAGGAGTGCAGCGGGACATACTCCCGATCGTGGAAGGCTCGACCGTGGTCACCAAATATGGAATGGTCAGAACCGACCATATCCTCTTTATTGCCGCGGGGGCTTTCACCATGACCAAGCCCTCGGACCTGATCCCCGAGCTCCAGGGCCGGTTCCCCATTCGGGTTGAACTCAAGCCTTTGACTCGCGATGATTTTGTCAGAATTCTGCGCGACCCGGAGAACGCGCTGGTAAAGCAGTACCAAGCCCTGCTCGGCGCGGAAAATGTCAACCTGGAAATCCGGGGGGACGCAATTCTGGAAATAGCGGCCATCGCGGAAAACATAAACCAGCGCGCGGAAAACATCGGCGCCCGGCGGCTGCACACCGTGATGGAGAAACTTCTGGAAGACATCTCATTCGACGCGCCGGAAATGACCGGCGCCAGAGTGGTCATCGATGCCCAGTATGTCCGCAACAAATTGAGCCCGATCCTCAAAAACGAGGATTTGAGCCGCTATATTCTGTAGCCTTGCCGCCCTTTCCGAGCATCGAAAAATATGAGATAATCCTTGCACAGGGGGATTGATATGGCAAAAATAGTTGTCATCGACGACGAATTTTTCTACCGGGAGATCGTGCGGGACACCCTGGAGAAGGAAGGCCACAAGGTTCACACCGCCGCCAACGCGCGCGAGGGCCTGGACCTGATGCAGCAAGTCAGCCCGGAGCTCGCGCTTGTCGACATCGTGCTGCCCGGAAGCATGGATGGGCTCGCGGTTTTGTTCAAGATCAAAACCCGGCAGCCGGAGCTGCCGGTTATCATGCTCACCGCGTACGAAGATAAAAAGCTGATCTTGTCCGCGCTCCGCCGGGGAGCATTCGACTACCTCACCAAGCCGATCTCGCCCCAGGAGCTTAAACACATCGTGGACAAGGCTCTGGAGCGCTATCAGCTGATCAAGGAGCGGGAGGATAAGCTGGCCAAGCTCTCTCAGCTTGAGCAAGGCGCAAGCAGGCTCGCCCATTCCTTCGGCGGCAAAATAAATGTCGCGGATATGGCCCACGCGTACAAAATCCTTGAAACCACGGTGGAACTGGTGAGCCAGGTCTTGTCCTGCGACCGGGTCTCCATTATGCTCCTGGACCCGGTTCAATCCCGGCTCAAGGTCGTAATCAGCAAAGGCTGGAGCAAGGACCTGGTCAAAAGCGAAACCCGCGACCCCAAAACAACCATCTCCGGCTGGGTGCTTGATAACAAGAAGGCGGTGCTGGTAAAGGATGTCAACAATGATGAAAGGTTCAAGGCCTCGGAATATTCAAAACTTTACAAGACCAACTCCTTTATCATCGCGCCGCTGTTCGTCGCCGGCGACATCGTGGGCACCATCAATGCCAACGACAAAAACGACGGCGCTCAATTCAATGAAGATGATTTCATGCTGCTTAAAACCTTCTCCCACCAGGTCGCGCTCACGCTCCAGTATCTCCACGCCATATCCGAACTGGAAAGGGATAAGACCAGGCTTGGGCTTCTGGCCGAGCTGCAAACAATCCTGATCCAGGGCCGGGACCCCGGCCTTATGCTCAGCGAGATCCTGAAAAAATGCCAGGAAATGATCGATGTAATGGTATCCTCCATATTCCTCAGGGACGAGTTCACCAATGAGCTCGTGCACCAGGTCGGCTGGGAGAATGGAAAGGAGCTTAAGATAAAGCAGCGGATCAAATGGGGCGAGGCGGTGACTGGCAAGGTTGCATCTGAGGGAAAAACCGTCATCTTAAATGAGCCGGCGAAAAATCGATATTTTTCGGCTGCTTTGGAATGGCACAAGGCCGCGCAGATCCAGAACTACCTGGCCGCCCCGATATGGGTGGGCGACCAGGTGATCGGCGTGATCCGGCTGGTTAATAAACGCAGGGGAGGTTTCAAGAAGCCGGATGCCAGCCTGCTCGAAGAAGTGGCAAGGTCGGTCGGCATCGCGCTGAAAAACATCGAGCTCTACCGCCGGCTGGAGCGGAGCGTGGAAGAGACCAAGCTGGCCAATCAGATGATGAGCCGGGCTAATGAGGAACTCGAGCTCAAGAATAAGGAATTGGCGATGCTGCGAAAGAAAGGCTGAAAATGGAAAAGGCTTATGAACTGGCCAAAATTCTGGTGGAAGCCCTGCCCTATATCCAGCGCTTCCGCGGCAAACTGCTGGTGCTCAAGCTCGGCGGCAGGATTTTCGAGAGCCCCGAACTGCTCGCAGATACCGCGCGCGACATCGTCCTCCTTAAAACCGTGGGCATGGAGCCGGTCGTGGTCCACGGTGGAGGCCCTCAGCTTGACCGGATGCTTGACCGGCTCGGAGTGGAGACCAAGAAAGTCGATGGCCTGAGGTTCACCGACGAGAAGACGATGGAAGTGGTTGAGATGGTTCTTGCCGGCCAGCTGAATCGGGAGATGGTTATGCGCATAAATATGGTCGGCGGAAAAGCGGTCGGACTCGCGGGCAAAGATTCGATGATGATCATCGCGCGGCCGGCTGAGGGCGGAAAATTGGGAGCGGTCGGAGAGGTCGCCTCCATTGAAACCAGCCTGATTATGGAGCTGTCCAAAACCGGGGTCATACCGGTCATTGCGCCCATCGGCGTGGACGAACAGGGAAAAATTTATAACATCAACGCGGACCTGGCCGCGGGAGCCATCGCCTCCGCGCTCGGCGCGGAAAAGCTGGTCCTGCTCACCGATGTTGAGGGCGTGAAGGACTCGAAAGGAAATTTCCTGAGCTCGCTCCATGCGGGCGAGGCCAGCCGGCTGATCAAGGAGGGCGCCATTTCCGGAGGGATGATTCCCAAGGTAAAATGCTGTCTTGAGGCCTTGAGGTCGGGCGTGATCAAGGCGCATATTATTGATGAAAGAGTGTCGCACTCACTGCTCATTGAGCTGCTCACCGATAAGGGCCTCGGCACCGAAATCTATCTCTAGGAGAAAAGATGAAGGAATTTGTCAAAAAGAGCGGACAACTGTTGACTCCGAACTACAAGCGCCAGCCGATAATGCTTGTCCGGGGAAAGGGTATGAAGGTCTGGGATTCGGAGGGCAAAGAGTATCTGGATTTCGTGGCCGGGATAGCCGCGGTGAACCTGGGACATTCTCATCCCCAGGTGGTGAAGGCCGTTTGCGGACAGCTGAAAAAGATTATCCACACTTCAAACATCTACTACATAAAGCCTCAGATCGAGCTGGCTGAGCTTCTGATCAAAAACAGCGTTTTGGACCGCGCCTTCTTCTGCAACTCGGGTTCGGAAGCGAACGAGGCCGCGATCAAGCTCGCGCGCAAATTCAGCCGTGAGAAATCAAACCGGGGATATAAAATAATCGCGGCCAAAAATTCCTTTCACGGCAGGACCTACGGCGGCCTGAGCGCAACCGGCCAGGACAAATTCAAAAAAGGCTTTGCGCCGATGCTGCCCGGGTTCAGGTTCGTTCCATTCGGAAACGCGGCAGAACTCAGGAAGGCAATCGACCGGAAAACCTGCGCGGTGATGCTCGAGGTTGTCCAGGCCGAGGGCGGGATCAATATTCCGCCCAGGGGATATTTCCAGGCGGTGCGAGAAATCTGCGATCGCAATCACAGCCTTTTGATCCTGGACGAGGTGCAGACCGGGATGGGAAGGCTGGGAAAACTTTTCGGATACCAATGGGCCGGGGTCAGGCCTGACATCATAACCCTGGCCAAGGCACTCGGAAACGGAGTGCCCATTGGAGCGATGCTCGCTCGCAAGGAGGTGGCGGAGGTTCTGGTCCCGGGCACCCACGCCTCCACCTTCGGCGGCAATTTTCTCGCAACTACAGCCGCGCTCGCAACCATAAAGGTGATCCTGGAAAAAAAGCTCTACAAACGCGCGGAGAAAATAGGCCGCTACTTTCTGGCCCGGCTTTTGGAACTAAAGCAAAAACATCCCTCAATCAAGGCCGTGCGCGGAGTCGGGCTTATGCTGGCAGCCGAGCTTGCCATCAAATCCTGCGAGCGGGTGGTTGACCAGATGCGCAGCGCGGGATTCCTCATCAACCTCACCCAGGGAAATGTGCTCAGGTTCGTTCCCCCTTTGATTGTAAATCAGACGGAAATTGATAAACTTATAAATAGCCTGGATACAGCTTTGATAAAATTCGACCCCGAAATTATGTGAGGGGCAAACTATGAAAAAGGATTTCCTCACCCTGCTCGACCTGAGCCGAGACGAGCTGCTGCAAATGCTCGAGCGCAGCCTTGCATTCAAGCGGCAGCGCAGGGAGGCCGAAGTCTGCAAACCCCTGGAGGGAAAAAGCATCGGCTTGATTTTCGAGAAGCGCTCAACCCGCACCCGCTTGAGCTTTGAGGTCGCCATTTTTGAGCTTGGAGCTCAGGCAATCTATATGAGCCCGGACCAGATGCAGATAAGCCGGGGCGAGCCGATCAAGGACACGGCACGGGTCCTGAGCCGATACCTCGACGCGATCATTGTGCGCAATGACAGCCACCGGGATTTGGAGGAGCTTGCGCGGTGGGCAAGCGTGCCCGTGATCAATGCGCTCACCAACCTTTATCATCCTTGCCAAATTTTATCGGACCTGTTCACCATCCAGGAAGCCGGCGTTAATATTAAAAAAATGAAGTTGTGTTTCATCGGGGACCCGAATAATGTTTTCAACTCCTGGGTCACCGCCGCCGCGCTGCTCGGCTTTGAACTCCGCCTGGCGTCGCCCAAGGGCTGGCGGCCTGAGGCCTCGGTGGTAAAAGCCGCGCAAAAAATAGGCCGGGTGAAATTGGGTCATTTCACTGATCCGGCTCAAGCCGCAAAATCAGCCGATGTGCTTTACACCGATGTCTGGGTGAGCATGGGCCAGGAAAAAGAAGCGGCCAAAAAGCGCCGAGCTTTCAAAGGATTCCAGATCAACGAAAAATTACTTAAAGCGGCTGGCAAAAAAAACCTGATCCTTCATTGCCTGCCCGCGCATCGGGGCGAGGAGATCACGGACCAGGTGATGGAGGATTACGCGGAACTGATTTTCACCCAGGCTGAAAACCGGCTTCACTGCCAGAAGGCTGTTCTTGAATTTTTGGTCCCAGGTATCGTCAATGAGCGAACTTGAAAATATTTCCCCGGAAGACATCCCTCTCCTCGCCGAGGGCGTGGACCTCAAGACTCTGAAGATATCGCCGGAGGAAGGCTTTCTGCTCTCTCAGGTTGACGGCCAGATCCGCATCCGGCATCTGGTAATGATGTCCGGCCTGAGCGAAGAGCAAACCTTGAGCCTGATCAAGAGCCTGATTGACAAGGGCGCAATCATTATTCACGGGGCAAGGGGAAAAACCAAGGCGAGAAAAGAGAAGGAAGAGGCGGAGACAGATGAGGCCTTGGCACCAGGCTCGGCCGCGGCCACCGCGGCCGTCCGGATCGTCATCGACCCAAAGAAGATTCCCACCGGCCAAGATTTTGAGGATTTTGTTGATCGCTTGATCAAGGTGATGGACCGAACTGATTATTTCCATCTGCTCCAGGTCCCCAAAGACGCAACCGCCGTGGATATAAAAAAAGCTTATCGCCGACTTTCCAAAATCTTCCACCCGGACCAGTATTTCCGCAAAGTGACGCCCCGGTTCCGGCGCAAGCTCCAGCAGGTCTTCAAACAGATCAACATCGCTTACCAGGTTCTGGCTGACGATGAGCGGCGCCGCGAGTACATCTCCCAGATGGGCGAGAGAGGCGTGGAGGGAGCGGTGGAAGAGCTTCGGCTCGAGGTCTCGAAAAAAGTTTTTACCGGCCCCAAACTCAAGCTCGGCCTGACTCAGGACAAGGAGAAGCTGAAGCAGGAGAAACTGAAACAGATGTTTGCGGCCGTCAAAAATACGCCGCTTGAGAAGCATCTGGAGAAAGTCGAGCGGCTCTATCATCTTGCTCTGGATGAGGCCCGCAAAAAAAACTTCAAGTCGGCCAAAATCAACTTGAAGCTCGCCATCCAGCTTGACCCAACCGGCGGCAAAAAATACAAGGACGAATTGGAAAGAATTGAAAAACAGGAGCAAGAGGTGCAGGCTGAAAACAGCTACCGGGAGGGACTCGCGGCTGAGCAAAACGGAGAATACCAGAGGGCTTCCAAGTGCTATTCCGAAGCGGCCAGGCTTTCACCCCATAACTCCCAATATGTTTTCAGTCTTGCCCAAACTATGATAAAATATCAAAATAATTTTGAAAAAGGACGAACGCTTTTGATCAAACTCTCGGAGACTTATGCCAAGAATCCGGATTATTTTTATCTGCTTGGGCTTGCTTACAAAGGACTCGGGCAAAATCAGGTCGCGAGGGTGCAATTCCAGAAGGCCCTGGAACTGAACCCCAAACACAATCCGGCCCAGAAGGAGCTTAAATCGCTGGGTTGATTTTAGGGAGGAGAATTCATGAGCAAGGCGATAGGGATTGATCTCGGGACCACTTACTCCTGCGTGGCGGTTGTGGAGGACGGCCAGGCCAAAGTGATCCCGAACAAGGGTGGATATAGAACCACCCCTTCCGTGGTCGCGTTTGATGAAACCGGAAGAAGGCTGGTCGGGCATTTGGCCAAACGGCAGATGATCGCCAATCCCCGAAATACCGTTTACGCGGCAAAACGGCTGATCGGCAGGCGGTACGACTCGCCCGAAGTGAAAAAAGCCAAGGCGATGTATCCCTATGACATTGAGGAAGGGCCGCACAATGATGTACGGGCGAAGGTGGGCGAGCAGGATTTCAGTCTGCCGGAGATAAGTTCAATGGTGCTGCAAGAGATGCGCGGCGTCGCGGAGGAATATCTGGGAGAAAAAGTCACTGAGGCCGTGATCACGGTCCCGGCTTATTTTAACGACAACCAGCGCCAGGCGACCAAGGATGCGGGAAAAATCGCGGGTCTGGAAGTGCTGCGCATCATCAACGAGCCTACCGCGGCCGCGCTCGCATACGGCTACGGCAAAAAGTTGGAGCAGACCATCGCGGTCTTTGACCTGGGCGGAGGCACATTTGACATCTCCATCCTGGAAATCGGCGAGGGAGTGTTCGAGGTCATCAGCACGGCCGGGGACACTTACCTGGGCGGAGACGATTTTGACGACCGGATCATTGACTGGCTGGCAGACACCTTCCAGAAGCAGGAGAACATAAACCTCCGCAAAGACCGGATGGCACTCCAGCGGCTCAAGGACGCGGCGGAAAAAGCAAAATGCGAATTAAGCACAGTTCCCCAAACCAACATCAGCCTGCCTTTCATCGCCACCAACGACAAGGGGCCGCTCCATCTGGAAGTGGTGCTCACCCGGGAAAAACTCGAAGAGCTTACTACCGACCTGATTGAGCGCACCATCGGCATCTGCGAGAAAACCATGGACGCGGCCGGGCTCGGGATCGATGACATTGGCGAGATTCTTTTAGTCGGCGGCCAGACCCGGATGCCCAAGGTGCAGGAAAAGGTGAACAAGTTTTTCGGAAAGCCCCCGAGAAAAGGCATCAACCCGGACGAGGCGATCGCCGTCGGCGCTTCCATCCAGGCGCATGCGCTCACTATGACCGAGCAGGAAAAAAAGCAAAGCGAAGAATTGCTCCTCCTCGATGTCACCCCCCTGGGGCTCGGGATCGCAACCTTCGGCGGGTTCTTCACCAAAATAATCGAGAAAAATACGCCGGTTCCGACGCATGCGGGACACATCTTCACCACCGCCGCTGACAATCAAAAGGCGGTCAAGATCATCGTTCTCCAGGGCGAGAGCGAGCGCGCGGCGGAAAATGAGCTGCTCGGAGAATTCATGCTTTCCGGCATAAGGCCGGCCAGACGGGGCGAGCCGGAGATTGAGGTTACCTTTGACATCGACTCGGACGGCATTGTGAGCGTCTCGGCCAAGGATAAGGACACCGGCCAGGAGCAATCAATCACGGTCAGCGCCTCCAGCGGACTCACCGACAAGGAAATCCAGTGGATGGTTGACCGGAGCCAGGACTACGAGGTGGCGGTCAAGGGCAGGACCGAGATTGAGGAAGCCTGCTCCAAGCTGGAGGGTGAACTGATGCGCATTGACAAGGCGGTCAAGGAAAACAAAAATAAAATACCCGCGGGCCTGGAAAAAGAGGTCAAGAAATTTTTCGAACGCGCAAGAAGAAGCATCGATATGGGCGATGTGATCGAAATCCGGACAATGATCGGGAACGCTCCGGCTTTGCTCGAGCGGCTGAAGAACCCAAAGTAAAAATAATCAGCCCGGCCAGAGCCGCAAGACTGGCATAAAGTCCGAGCCGGAATCCATCGGGCTGATAAACCATGCTTAACTTATGCTCGCCAGCATCAATAAAAATCCCGCGCAGCAAAAAGTCAGCCGGAAAAATTCTGGTTTCCTTTCCGTCCAGGTAAGCTCGCCAGCCCGGGAAATATTGCTCGCTGAAAATGACAAAAGCATCTCCTGATGAGGTGTAGGCAAAATCTATTTTGCCCGCGCCGAGATCAAGCTCCTTGGCCTCGGCCTGGCCGAAATTCTTGTCAGCCACAGCCAAAGGCAGGCCTTCGATTACCGCCTGATTTTCCAAATCTTCCATTTCCAAAATTTTCCCGAAGCTGTCTTCGCCGCTCTCTCCGCGGTAAAGCGTCCGGGGAAAGAAGAAGCGGTGCACTGAATCTTCGATCCGCAAAACGCAAACCGGATCACCGTATAAGGCCGTGTGCGAATACCTTTCTTTTGAATAGTTCCCGGCATCAAGCACTGCGCACCCCGCGGAGCTGGCTTGACTCCTTTTGCGGATAAAATAACCCGCGCTCAAAAGCCTGGAGAGATCGTCCTGAAAAGCGGATTCCTTCAGCCGCAGCGAATGGTAAGCAAAAAAATCTTGGAGCAATTCTTCATCATCCGCATATTGGTTGAGATGCCGCGCCAGGCGCACATAACGGCTCGGGATCAGAGCGTCATTGATCCCCAGGTCATGAACCGGGAGCAAAAGCATCTGGTCAGGGATCCAGACCTTTGGCTCAGCCGCCAAACGCGTAAGCGGCTTTTCTCCGGCCAGGCTCACAAAATTGGACAAATCCCGCTTCTCCAGATTGACCCAGAAACCGGGCTTGTCAACCAGATGATGCCAGACAATAGGCTCAATCAAGGCCGCAAACACAAGCGCCCACCCTGATCCCCTCTTTAACTTAGGCAGGAAACAGGCAAGAACCAATACCAGCAGGCTGATTAAAAAGCCGTATAGGGACCAGGGCCGCAAAGTGGGAAAAGAAATCAGGGAATACAAAAATCCGCTGATTATGATTAGAAGGGAAAGCATCAGCGCCGGCAGGCTGACAAGCCTGGCTTTCAAAATCTTTTCCAGACCCACTCCCGCAAGCATAATAGCGCACAAGGAGATGACTGGCTGGAGATACCTCCACAGGGTCAAGCGGCTTATGCCCGGAATCCGGGCAAGCAGGCTGAATCCAGGCAACCCGTAAATGATGCCCAGCCCCAGCGCTAAAAGCGCGGCAAAAAAGGCCGCCTCCCGCCTTAATTTGCGCAAATTGAAAATCGCGCTCAGACCGAAAACCACAACCGCGGTCCCGAGCCAGGGCATAATCTGCTGGATCGGAAATGGAGTCTCCGGCCCGCGGCCGAAAATCAAGGGCGCCATCATGCTTGCAAAAGTCTTGATCTCAAGGTGCTGATAAGCGTATCCCGGGGGATGATAGGCCCAGGACTGGGGAATGGCCTCCAGAAAAGGCAGGAGCTGGATCAGAGAAATCTCAAGCGAAAAGACAAAAGCCAATAGAAAAAGCGGGAGAGCGATTAGCCGCTTCCTGCCGACCGCCCGGTAAAAGAAATAGAGCGAAACAAATCCAAGCGTGCAGATCGCGGCGGTTGGCTGGCCGCCCAGCAAAATCAAGCTGAAAACCAAAACCATAAGCGTCAAATTTTTCCGGCTCGATTTCGCAAGCAGCCGCTCTGAAGCCAGAAGCCCGTACGGGATAAGCAGGTCGATCACGATATGCCAGTTGTTCAGGTATTGGACAAGATAGCCGCAGAGCATAAACCCGCCCCCGCAAAGAAAAGACCCGGGCCGGGAAAGCTTCAGCCTCCTGGCAAGCAGCCACGCGCCGAATCCCGCGAAGACCAGCTCAAAAAGGATAAAAGCAACCGCTGCCGCCTTAAAAGGCAGAAAATAAAACGGCCAGCGCAAAATGGAAAAAACGCCTGACTGGTAGTTGGCAAGAAACGGCTCGCCCAGGCCGTTATACGGATTCCAGAGCGGAAACTCTCCCCCGAAGAAACTGCGCCGGATAAAATCCCGCCAGGGATAAAAAACCAGCCACGGGTTCGGGTCCCGCACCGCCTGGAAAAACAGTTCCTCCGGACTGAATAGCTTCCTTCCCAGCAGCAAAAGGCCGAGCGCTAAAAGCCCGGCAAACGCATATGCAGACTCTTTCTTTGACTTGCTCACTTATTTTTGGTGGGAAATTTTAGCTCTTTAGTTCCCAAACCGGAATCTTCCCCGGCCTCAACTTCCCCTGCCCTGCTTCAAAAGCGCAGCCTTGTTCTTCTCATAAAAATCAAGCGCGGCTTTAACCGCGTTGGCGACCCCGCGCGAGCTGATGCTCGCGCCGGTCACAGCCTTGATGTCCCCGCCGTCCTTCTCAATCCTCCACTTCGTGTTCTTCAGAGTCCTCTTCAAAAACTGCTTCTGAAAATCTTCACCGGTGATTTTACCGCCCCAGTTCGGGCTCTCTTTTTGAGCAAGGACATCAATGCCGGTGATCTCGCCCCCAGGCGTGATCCCAAGCAGGATTTTTATCGGCCCCTTTAATCCTTTGCCGGTCCACGGTATTGCGAAACCAACCAGCGCTCCTTTTTTCTTTGCCGGATATACCTTGCATCCCCTGCCCTCAACATAATCACAGTTTTTCGCGGCCGCCTTGTCGTCCGCGAAAATGACCTGCTCCACAGGATTATTGTCAAAATCCGGGAGCGCTTTCTTCAGGCTTTTGTCCAAAGATTCCCCGCTCGCAGCCCCGGCCTGCTCTGCGCCGCACTTGCAGGATTCTTCACCCCGGGCAAAGCTTTCAATCAGGAATATTCCCAGCGCCAGAGATGAAATAACCAAAAATACCTTTCTCAATCCATTTCCCCGCATAACTCTTTCCTCCTGCCAGACGCGGTCCCTGACAATTTTAGCAAACAGTCAGCAATAAATCATCTCAAGCGTAGAGGCCGCGGCGGGAACACAAATTGTGGGCAGGCAGCTAATAGATTATCTTAATATTTATAGGCGGGATGGCGGGGCTATCGTGGCCAACCAGCCCGCGGAGAGGAGTTCTGGGGAGTGAGCAAATCGACTCTTTTTGATTCAAAAATCTGCATCGGCTGCGGAGCGTGCTCGGAGGGCTGCAAGGAAGTTCATCATCTGGGCGGGGATTTTAATCCCCAGGAACTCGGGCCGGACACATACACAATCGTAAAAGATGTTAACGGCATTTTTGTGCGGAACTTTTGCCGGCATTGTCTCACCCCTGCCTGCGCTTCCGCATGCCCGGTGGGCGCTCTGCAAAAGACCGAAGACGGCCCCGTGATTTACGATCAATCCCGGTGCATCGGCTGCAGGTATTGCTTTGTGGCCTGTCCGTATGGAATTCCCCGCTACCAATGGGCCAGCGCCAGGCCGCTGGTCCGGAAATGCGACTTCTGCGCAGACCTTCTTGCCCAGGGCGAGCCGCCCGCGTGCGCACAGGTCTGCCCGACCGGTGCGACCAGGTTCGGAGAGCGGGATGAGCTGCTCCGGGAGGCAAGGTCCAGAATCAACGCGGACCCGCAAGGCTATTTCAACCACATCTTTGGCGAGAGCGAAGCCGGCGGAAGTTCGGTGCTTTTCATTGCGGACCGGGACATTTCCAAACTCGGTCTGCAAATCCCGCGCTTGACCGACTCGCTGGCCTCATTCACCCGGCCATTTATCAATAGCGTGCCAGCCGTGGCGCTCGGAACCGGAGCGGTTCTCTTGAGCGTATGGTGGACATTCCATCGACGCAGAGAGGTCTTGGAAAAGGAGCGCGAGGAAAGCGGCTGCGATTCGAACAAAGGGGAAAAAGATGACGAGCCAGCAAACTAGCGCGGGCCGTTATATCCGGCTTGGATTTTATCTTGTCCTCGCCGCAATCATCCTGGCCGGCGGCTATGCAAGCTGGATCAGGTTCGCAAAAGGACTGGGCGCGTCCACCCATCTTTCCGATGCCGTGCCCTGGGGACTCTGGGTCTGGTTCGATCTCAGCCTGGTGCCGCTTTCAGCTGGCGGATTTATTTTTTGCGCGCTGTTCTTCATTTTTAATTTTGAGCGGTTCCAGCCCCTTGTCCGGCCGGCGGTGCTGACCGCATTCACAGGATACAGCGTGGTCGTGATCGCGCTCATTTACGACCTGGGCTTGCCCCACCGCTTCTGGCATCCGCTCGTAATGTGGAACTATCACTCCGCGATGTTTGAGGTTGCCTGGTGCATTGCTCTTTACTTAAGCGTGCTCGGACTGGAGATGAGCATTCCCGCGGCTGAAGGCACACGCTGGCCCAAGACCGCCGGATTTCTGAAAAAATTCTGCGCCGCATTTGCCCTGGTCGGAGCCGTGCTCTCCATTCTTCATCAGTCCTCGCTGGGAACCCTTTTCCTCCTGACCCCGGAAAAACTTTCACCGCTCTGGTACTCATCCTGGCTCCCCATCCTCTTCCTCGCCTCTTCGCTCGCCGGCGGGACGGGATTTTTGATCTTGGAGCTGCTCCTCGCGGAGAAATTCCTCAAGGCCAAATTCCCGGAGGCGCTGATCAGGTCCTTAGGCAAGATGATGGCAGCCGCACTCTTTGTTTATCTTCTGCTTGTTCTTGCCGACTTCACCCGCGCGGGAAAATGGCATTTGCTGGCCTCCGATTCAAAAGGAATAACATCTTTTGCCGCGGAAATCTTTTTAGGAGTTATCCTGCCCCTGGCTTTGCTTTTTTTCCGCAAGACGCGCGCGACCCGGACCGGGCTTTCGCTGGTATCAATACTTTCCGTAACCGGCGTGATCCTTAACCGGCTTAATGTGACCCTGGTCGGATTCCTGCTCCAAAACAAAGCTCATTACTTTCCTTCCTGGCAGGAGATCGCCATCACCCTGATGCTCACGGGATTCGGCCTGGTTCTCTTTGTCTTCGTTTCCCGCAGGTTGCCCATCTTTCAAGAGGAGTCGGTCTGAGAATCTCCCCGCCGCGCTCCTCCAAATGTAGTCATCAAAAAAATCAGGCCGATTTGCCGATTTTTTTGTTTGACATCCTCTCAAATCAGTTTTATCTTCTTATTCATCCGCAATTGCTTGGGAGCTAAAGAAATGACGGATAGTAAAGCCGGGTATCGTGTGGGCGTAGACCTCGGGAACCTGTTCCTGAAGGTTGTGGTCCTGGACCAGGCAAAAAATATCCGCCGGCAGGAATATGTCGCTCACCAGGGCGATGCTCTGGGCTCTGCAAAAAAGGTGTTAAGCGAAGTTCACAAGGAGTTTCCCTTCCAGACCATCGGCGTCACCGGCGGCCTCGCAGCAGTCATCGCAGAAGGACTTGATCTCCAGCCCGTGGACCTGGTCAGGGCGCAAATCAACTGTGTGAAAAGCCGGTTTCCCTCGGTGCGCAACATCCTGGACATCGGCGGCACCAGCGTGGGACTGATCGAGCTTGATGAGCGGGGCGGGTTCAAGAATTACACCTCCAACTCGCTCTGCGCGGCGGGAACCGGCTCTTTTCTCGATGACCAGGCCGCAAGGCTCGAAATTTCCTACCAGGACCTTTGCGAGTTTGAGGAAATAAAAGAGCCGCCTCCGGTTGCCGCGAGATGCTCGGTGTTTGCCAAGTCTGACCTGATTCATTACCAGCAGGAAGGCTATGAGCGGGAGGAGTTGTGGAGCGGTCTTTGCCGGGGGATGTGCCGGACGGTTCTGCGCACGCTGATGCGGGGACGGCCGCTGGAGGGGTTGACCGTGGTTGTGGGCGGTGTCAGCCAGAATCGAGAGGTCTTGCGCTGGCTCAAGAACTTCTCCAACGGCAAAGCGGAACTGGAGACCTTCCAGGATGCGCACATGAGCGCCGCGCTCGGAGCCGCAATGCTCGCGGAGCCGATTGACGGTCTTGGCTTTAACTGGTCCGAGCTGGACGACTCCTCCAAAAACGCGGGCGCGGAGCGAAGGCTGAGGCTGGAGCTCAAGCGCTCTAAATATCCGGGCTTTGAAGTTCTTGAGAATTATGTGGATGCCTTGGGAAATGAAGTTCGGGTTTCGATGGTGCCTGATGAAAAAGAAATCCGCGGCTTTTTAGGGATAGACATCGGCTCCACCAGCACCAAGCTCTGCATCATTGACGAGCGGGAAAGAGTCCTGATGGATATTTATCGGAGGACTCTGGGCGAGCCGATCAACGCGACAATGAAACTCTTTCGCGCTCTGAACGAGCTTTTGGAGAAGAAAGGAAAGTCCCTGAAAATTATGGGATGCGCGACCACTGGCTCGGGCCGGAAGCTGGTGGGAACCATAGTCGGCGCGGATTTAATTATCAACGAGATCAGCTGCCACTATCGCGGCGCCAGGCACTGGGACTCGGGCGTGGAAACCATTTTTGAAATCGGCGGCCAAGACAGCAAGTATATCTATGTCCAGGACGGCAAGCTGCGACAGGCGAATCTGAATTATGTCTGCGCGGCCGGGACCGGGTCGTTTGTGGAGGAGCTATCGAGGAAGCTGGGATTTGCGGTTGAGGATGTGGGCCGGGAGGTGATGGGAGCTTTGCCGCCCTACACTTCGGACCGGTGCACGGTTTTTATGGAGCAGGATGTTTCTCGACTTCTTCGCCAGGGGTTTTCCCGCAAGGAGGTTATGGCCAGCGTTTTGTACTCGGTTGCGCAAAACTATTTGAACAAGGTCGTCGGCAACCGGCCGAGGAGCAGGGACAGAATTTTTTTCCAGGGAGCGACTGCGAGGAATCCGGGGCTGGTGGCCGCGTTTGAGAATTTGCTGGGCGTTGAGGTTGTTGTTTCTCCTTACTGCCACATTCTGGGATGCCTGGGAGCCGCGCTCTTGGCCAAGGCGAACTGTGAAAAAACGGACAAGGGCAGCCTTTTCCGAGGCTTGAATCTGGCTGAGCGCAAGATTGAAATCAGGAAAGAGGACTGCAAACTCTGCGAAAACACCTGCCTGATCACTTACGCCCGGATCGAGGGCGACGATGAGGAGCCGAGTTTCGGCTATCTTTGCGGAAGAGACCCATCGAGCGGCAAAAAACTAAAACGCCGCGAGCATGAGCTTTTCGATGCGCGGGCAAGGCTGTTCAAGCAGGCAGGCAGAGTAAAAATAGAAAAGCCGCGGGGAAAAGTAGGCATTCCCTCCGCGCTCAGCGTTTGGAGCTACCTGCCCTTCTGGAGGAGGTTTTTCGGCGAGCTTGGATACGAGCTGATCAGCACGCCGGTGACAGACCCGGGGATCAAGCAGAAGGGAGTGGAGAACACGGCCGGCGACTTCTGCTTTCCCATTGTGGCCGCGTACGGCCATTTTGTTTCGCTGCTGGACAAGGAGACCGACTGGATTTTCCTTCCGGAAATGATCAGCGCGGAGCCCAATGATTACACCAGCAACTCCTTCTACTGCCCGTATGTTCAGTCCTATGCCGCGGCCATGCACTCCTATCTCCGGATGAACGGCAGGGACGATTCCAAGCTCTTGAGCGCGATTATTGATCTCCGCTGGCCCGAGACCCGGCAGGTCAAGGAACTGACCGAAAAGCTCAAAGACAAGCTGGCCGTGAGCGGCTCTGAAATCAAAAGCGCCTGGCGGGAATCGCTGAAAACCCTGAAAGAATTTGATGACGAGTGCGGCCGGCAGGGAAAAGCAATGCTTGAGCGGCTGGAGGCTGAAGACCGAACCGGCATTGTCATCCTGGGAAGGCCCTATAATGTTTTTGACACGGGAATGAATCTTGAGCTCACCCAGAAGATTTCAGAACTCGGCTTCTATGTCATCCCGCTCGATGCCCTGCCCTTTAAGCCCGAGCTTCTGGGCGAGGAGTTCCAAAATATCTACTGGTCCTACGGCCAGAAAATTATCAGCGTTCTTTTGCAGATTAGAAAAAATCCCCGGCTATATCCCATTTATTTTTCCAATTTTAATTGCGGCCCGGACAGCTTCCTCATCCAATACGCCGAGCAGATTATGGGCGAAAAACCAATGCTCGCGCTTGAGTTCGATGAGCACGGAGCAGACGCCGGATACCTCACCAGAATCGAAGCGTTCCTCGATGTCGTCAGAAACCTCGGAAAATACACATCCCACACCAGCATCTACCTGCCGGAAACCAAAAACGAAGAGTTCAAACGGCGCAAGATTTATGTCCCGCCTATGCACCCGCTCACGCCCAGGCTTGGGGTAGCCGCGTTTAAGAATTTCGGCTACACCGCGGAGGTTTTGCCGCAGGAGACGGAAGAAAGCCTGGAACTGGGCCGGTCGGTGAGCCGGGGCAGCGAGTGTCTTCCAACCGCGAGCACGATCGGCACTTTGCTCAAGACCCTGCAGGATCGCGGCGAAGACCCGAAAAAGACCGCCTTCTTTATGGCCACGGCCGACGGCCCGTGCCGGTTCGGCCAGTATGTGCTTTTGCACCGTATGATCCTTAACCTGAAAGGCTACCAGGACCTTTTGATTATGGCCCCGGGCTCAATCAACTCTTATCAGGGGCTGCCCGAGCCGCTCAGGAAAGGCCTGTGGAATTGTTTTGTGATGGGAGACCTGCTTTTCAAATCCGGCTGCAAGCTCCGGCCCTACGAAGTTAACAAAGGCGAGATTGATCGCACGATTGAAGAGATTATGCGCGAGCTTGAATTCAGCCTTGAAAAAGGCAAAGGGTTTGAAAAAACTTTCGAACAGGGCATAAAAAAGCTTTCAGCCATTCCGGTCCGAAACGAGAAGAAGCCGCTGGTGGGCGTGGTGGGCGAAATTTATGTCCGGGCCAATCTTTTTGACAACGACAATGTTGTGCGCAAGGTGGAGGAATTCGGGGGGGAGGCCTGGCTCGCGCCGCTCACCGAATGGTTTTTCTACACCACCTATATGCAGCGCCACCGGGCCAGAGAGGACTACCGGAATTTCTGGGCTAGGGGAGAAAGCCTGCTTCTCAACCGGTTCCTGTCATCGGTGGAAGAGAAGTTCTGGGAGATTGCAGAGCCGCTTCTTCACGATCGCAAGGAGCCGGAGATCGATGAGGTGGTTGAGGCCGGCGCAAGCTATCTCCCGATTAACTTTGAAGGCGAGGCCATAATCACCATCGGCCGCGCGGTCAAGTTTTTTGACCAGGGAGCGAAGCTGGTGGTGAATTGCGCGCCGTTTGGTTGTATGCCGGGAACGATCTGCAACGCGCTGCTCCATGAGGTCTCGCAAAAATACCAGCAGCCCACAGTCTCGATTTTCTATGACGGCAAGCCCGGACTGAACCAGAGGCTCAGAGTCCTCATCGAGAACCTCACTTGACTTCGCATCTTGCCCTTCTCCCAAGCCAAGCTAAACTTAAAAACTGATGGGGTCTGCTTTCGCACAAAGACTGTGGGAACTTTTGGAAGTGCAATTATTTCCTGTGCCTTCCACCAAAACGCTTTTCAATTTATACCGCGATAAAGACCCCCGGGTTGACCGACCGGATGCGGACAAAATCCGCCGCGAAAATTTCGCAAATTATTTAAACACTTTTCCCCGCACACCGCGGATCCTTCTGGTGGGCGAGGCGCCGGGGCCATGGGGTTACCGATTTTCAGGCATTCCTTTCACCGGAGAAAGACAGCTGATCTTAAATGCCCTTCCCTTTTCCGGTCAGCAGTCAAGCCGAGACAAGCCGCTTTTGAGATTGGAGAAAAAGCCGCCTTTCATCTCAAACAGCTCAAAATATTTTTGGACAGCGCTTGCTCAGCACCATCCTAAATTTTTTGTTTGGGACGCGGTGCCGCTTCACCCGCACAAGCCGGGAAAGATTCTCAGCATCCGCGCTCCAACCGGAGAAGAGATAACCGAATTTTCCGGATTGATGAGATCGATCATAGAAATTATGCGTCCCAAACTCATCCTGGCTGTGGGCAGAAAAGCTGGGCAAGCACTGACAATAATCGGGGTCCCTTTCCAATATGTCCCCCACCCTTCCCATGGCCACGCGGCTGAATTCGCCAGAGAGACGGAAAGGTTTTTCCGCAAAGCAGGCTCTCTTTAAAATCCCCGTTTCAGTCTTATATTTACGGTAAGGTATTTTGCCCGAAAAGGGAAAAGCCGAAAGGAGGAGAAAGAATGAAGGTAAACATCATTTTCTACAGTCTTTACGGCCACATTTTTCGGATGGCCGAGGCGGAAGCGGCCGGAGCCAGGGAGGTTAAAGGAGCAGGGGTGAAGCTTTATCAAGTGCCTGAAACCCTGCCTGATGACCTGATTGAAAAAATCGGGGGCAAGGAAGCCAAGAAGCAGTTTGCGCACATCCCGATCGCGAAACTTGACAACCTGAGCGAAGCGGATGCCGTCATCTTCGGCGCGCCCACCAGGTATGGAAATATGTGCGCGCAGATGCGGGCTTTTCTGGACAGCACCGGCGGCTTGTGGGCCAAGGACGCGCTGGTGGGCAAAGTCGGCAGCGTCTTCACCAGCAGCGGGACTCAGCACGGCGGCCAGGAATCAACCATTTTAAGTTTCCACACAACCCTGCTCCATTTCGGAATGGTGATCGTGGGATTGCCATATTCGGAAAAGCGGCAGTTAACCGCAACCGAAATAAGCGGAGGCTCTCCTTACGGCGCTTCCACCATCGCCGGCCCGGACGGCAAAAGAATGCCGAGCGAGAATGAGCTGGCGATGGCTCGCTTTCAGGGGAAGCATGTGGCCGCGATTGCCAAAAAGTTGTTTGCATAACCTTTTCTTTTTCTGTCATAATATGAGGTAAGAAGACCGCAATGAATAGGATTGAACAAGCAATAGATTGTTTTGGGCAGGGTTTCAGCTGCTCGCAGGCCATACTTTCAACTTATGGGCCGGAATTAGGTCTTGATCGCGAAAAAGCGTTAAAAGTGGCCGGCGGGTTCGGAGGCGGAATGGCCCGGATGGCGGAAACCTGCGGAGCGGTCACCGGAGCGTTTATGGTCATCGGCCTGAAATACGGAATGACCAGACTTGAAGACAAAGAGGCCAAAGAAAAAACCTACAAGCTGATCCAGGAATTTGTCAAAAGATTCAAAGTGTGCAACGGCACGATCATTTGCAGGGAACTGCTTGGCTGCGACTTAAGCACATCCGACGGAATGCGTCTTTTCGCGGAAAAAGACCTTATTCACACCAGATGTCCTAAATTTATCAGGGACTCCGCAGAAATTCTTGAAGAAATACTTTAAGCCACAGAAGGCCTTCATTGACAAACGGTTCCGGCTATTTATATTTTTAACTAGGATCAAGCTTCGGTTCGGAGGTCAAACCCCATCTCTATCCAAACAGGAGGTTATAAAGTGGCGGAGAAGAAAAAGCCTGAAAAAAAGGCAGGTCAGGGCTTCAAGATGAAGCCGGTTGCGCCCCTGATGATCGAGCATAGGCTCATCGAGCGGATGATCGCGGTAATCAGGGAAGAGCTTGCCCGGATTATGTCCAAAAACCGCGCGGATGTGGTCTTTGTTGACACCGCGGTGGATTTCATCAGAACCTATGCGGACCGCACGCATCACGGCAAGGAAGAGGATATACTGTTCAGGGACCTGGCCTTGAAAAAAATCTCCGATGAGCACAAGAAAATTATGCAGGAGCTGATTAACGAGCACATCTACGCCCGGGGCGTGGTCGCCAAATTAGTTGCGGCCAAGGAAAGGTACGGGGCCGGGGACCATTCCTCGCTCAAGGAAATCGCGGACCGGCTCAAGGAACTGACCGATTTTTACCCCCAACACATTGAAAAGGAGGACCGGCATTTTTTCATCCCGGTGATGAATTATTTCAACCGGGAAGAAATGGATGCGATGCTTGACGAGATGCGGGAGTTTGACCGCAAGATGATCCACGAAAAATACACCAGGCTGGTGGAGAAGTTCGAGAGCGGGACTTGAACCCAGGATCAATACGGAGAATTTGCCTGCCATCTGGCGGCATCACAGGCAAACAAAAAGGCCCGGCGTTTATGCCGGGCCTTTTTTCCAGCTAATTAAAAATCAGCCGCACGCCGCGGATTCCTGGGCCAGTTCCACCTGCTTAATCCCGGGAACCTTCTGTTTCAGAATTTTCTCAACTCCGAATTTCAGCGTCATCGCCGCGCCCGGACAGCCCGCACACGCGCCCTGCAATTTCACCCTGACTACGCCCTGTTCGCTCACATCCACAAGCTCTATATCGCCGCCGTCCATCTTAATCATCGGGCGAATTTCATCGATCACCTTTTGGACTTCTTCTTTAATCATACTGCCTCCTAGAATTCGTTTTTGTGCCGACTATACCAATTTTTCCATTCTTTGGGGTCCGGTCCCAGGTCTTTGCCCGTGGCTGATTTCAAGAGTTCAAGCACCTGGCTCTTGATCTGGGGATCGTCCATAGCCTTGATCAGCTGCGGGATCGCAAAGTCACCATACAGTTCAAGCTCTTTTTTGGCCTGGTCCTGAACCGCGGCCTCCGGGCTCTTCAGGTTCTTGATCGCCTTGCTGATCATCCGCTCCAGCCGGGTCGGAAAAATCCCGAGATGGAAAACCTCGTCCGCCGTGGCAACCGCCAGGCTCAGAGTGTACAATCCCAGAATCACCAGAGCGATCTGGGGCCATTTCTGCTTTAGTTTATCCATTTTTTCCATAAAACTAATTTAAGCAGTTTCAGCGCATATGTCAAACCAGGAGCCCTCTTTTTCCCCATAACCGCCGCCCTGCAGTCCGGTTCAGTCTCCAGCTTAAACTTGACACCCTCAAGCCGCAGCCCGAAGATAAGATTATGAGCCAGGCCATAAAGCCGGGCAAGGCCTACATCGGCTGCAGCGGGTTTGTCTATGACCACTGGAAAGGGATTTTTTACCCCCCAAACCTCCCCCAGCCGCGATGGCTTGAGTACTACGCGGAAAAATTTGACACCGTGGAGCTGAATGTAACCTTTTATCGTCTCCCCAAGCAATCGATTTTTGAAGGCTGGAGAAAACGCACCGGAAAAGGATTTATTTTCGCGCTCAAGGGCTCCAAGCTGATCACGCATATGAAGCAGCTCAAGGCCGTGAACGAGGCCGTCCGGGAATTCATGAACCGCGCTGAACTTCTCAAAAACAAGCTCGGAATAGTCCTCTGGCAGCTAAAGCCGAGCTCCAAAATAAATGTCAGCAGGCTGCAAAATTTCATCGGGCTTCTCAGAACTAAATGCCCGGACAAGAGGCACGCCTTTGAATTCCGGAATGAAACCTGGTTTGACCCCCAGGTCTATGGCCTGCTCAAAACCGCGGGGATGACCTTCTGCCGCGCGGACTGGCCGACCGGGCTGCCCCAACCCGGCGAGGATTTCCCTTATCTCTATATTCGAAGGCACGGCCCCCACGGCCAGGCCTACACCGGCTCATACCGCGAGCCGGAATTGAAAGCGCTCACTCAAGAAATCAAAGTCTGGCTCGGACAGGGCAAGGATGTCTATGTCTATTTCAACAACGATATTGGAGGATACGCGGTTGAAAACGCGCTCCGGCTTAAGGAGATGATCGCCGGCGCCAACCCGGGCTGACCCCTGCTTGTGGAGCTTCAATCGGAGATCAAAGATGAAAGCCTTTTCTCCCAATCTGAGATCTGAGATTCATTCGGTTTGATTGAGCTAACAGGTTGGAATATCATAAAACTATGAGGATAGGAGTTATAGGCGGGGGCGCATGGGGAACCGCGCTTGCCAATTTAGTGGCGGGAAAAGACTTAAACCCGTCGCTCTGGTGCTTTGAACCGGAACTGCCGGAGCGGATAAGAAACGAGCGCGAGAACCGGCTCTACCTGCCCGGAATCAAACTCGAGCCGGGAATTGATCCCACCTCAGATATCGAGCATGCGGCCGCAAACAAGGACATCCTTATCTTTGTCGTGCCCAGCAATCATTTCCGCTCCGTCTTTGCAAAGGCGAAAATTTTTCTTGCCCAAGGCGCAATCCTGGTCAGCGCCACCAAAGGCATTGAGACTGACACCTTGAAAACGATGAGCCAGGTGATGGCCGAGCTTGCGCCCTCACATTCGGACAAAATCGCGGTCATCTCCGGGCCCAGTTTTGCCGGGGAAGTGGCCGAGAAACGGCTCACCGCAATAACCGTGGCCAGCGCCAGCCAGAAAGCAGCCGAGCTCATCCAGCAGACCCTGAGCGCGGATTATTTCCGAGTCTATACCATCCAGGATGTGATCGGCGCGGAGCTGGGAGGCACCGCCAAAAATGTCATCGCCATCGCATCTGGAATCGGCGACGGCATGGGACTCGGTCTCAACACCCGCGCGGCTATCATCACCCGCGGCCTCGCGGAGATCGCCCGGCTCGGGGTCAAAATGGGAGCCAACCCTATGACCTTTGCCGGCCTCGCGGGGATCGGAGACTTGGTTCTCACCTGCACCGGAACTTTAAGCCGGAATTACCAGGTCGGCTACAAGATCGGTCAGGGCAAGACCCTTGAGCAAATTCTCGCGGAAATGAAAAGCGTGGCCGAAGGCGTCAAGAACGCGGAGTCGGTCTACCGCCTGAGCCAGCGGGAGAAGGTCGAAATGCCGATCACAGAGCAAATTTACCTGATGATCTACGCGGGCAAGTCTCCTCAATTGGCGGTCGCGGCATTGATGGGAAGAAAGCTGAAAACGGAATTCTGGCGCTGAACTCAGGACAGGAGAGGAAAAAATGGCGGAGATATTTGAGCAGGATAAAAAAATGACCGTGGAAAACCTGTGCGAGCTTCTGGTCCGGCGCGGCCTGCTCTCGGAAAAACAGCGCAAGGAGATTCTGGTAAAACAGGGAAAGCAAAAGGCCAGGCTGCAACTCGAGCAGAAAGAGCTGCGCTTCACTCGCGGGCATACTCAGATTCAGATGGAAGTATCACCCGCGCAAATCATCGCCAGCTTCAAATACCCGGTCCCGGAAGACCCCGACCGGCTGATCACCGAAGACCTGATTATGGAAATCCTCGCGGAAAAACTTTCCCTGCAATATCTGAAGATCGACCCCCTGAAACTCGACCTTGACCTCGTAACCAAAACCATCTCCAGGCCCTTCGCCCGCAAGCACTCAATGATCCCGATTGCGGCCGAGGACAACAGCCTTGTCGTCGCAACCGACGACCCCTTTGACCTCGAAGGCATTGACGGAATCAAGCATGCAAGCGGAAAAAATGTCCGGCTGGTCCTGAGTTCCCGCAGCGACATCCAGCGGATCATAAATGACTTCTACGGGTTTAGGATTTCGGTCAGCGCCGCGGAGCGGGAACTCGCGCCGGCATTCGATATCGGAAACCTCGAGCAGTATGTCCGGATGCGGCCGGAAGACCAGATCGACTACCAGGACCAGCCCATAATCAACGCGGTCGAATACCTCTTCCGCTACGCCTATTCCCAGCGGGCAAGCGACATCCACATTGAGCCGAAAAGAGAGTTCAGCTCGATCCGGTTCAGGATCGACGGCGTGCTTCACCACATCCACCGCATCCCCAAGGTGATTCATTCCGCGGTGATCAGCCGGATAAAAATCCTGTCCCGCATGGACATAGCCGAGAAACGCAAGCCCCAGGACGGAAGAATCAAGACCGAGCACAAAGGCGCGGAGATAGAACTCCGCGTCTCCACGCTCCCGGTCGCGTTCGGCGAAAAAGTCGTGATCCGAATCTTCGACCCCGGACTGCTTATGCAAGACCTGGAAAACCTGGGCTTCTTCCCCCACGAGCTCGAACTGTTCGACCATTTCATCACCCGGACTCACGGCATAATCCTGGTCACCGGGCCGACCGGCTCCGGAAAAACCACCACCCTCTACTCCGCGCTCAAAAAAATCGCCTCGCCCTCGGTGAATGTGGTGACCATTGAAGACCCGATTGAGATGGTCTACGAAGAGTTCAACCAGGTCGCGGTGCAGCCCAAGGTGGAGGTCACTTTCGCCAACGCGCTCCGCACCATTCTCCGCCAGGACCCGGATATTATTATGGTGGGCGAAATCCGGGACAAGGAGACCGCAAGCTACGCCATCCAGGCCGCGCTCACCGGACACCTGGTGCTTTCCACGCTCCATACCAATGACACCGCATCCAGCATCACCAGGCTTCTGGATTTGGGCGTGGAGCCGTTCCTGATTTCTTCCACCATCATCGGCGCGGTCGCGCAGAGACTGGTGCGCAAAATCTGCCCGCATTGCAAGAAGGAAACGGTTCTGAGCGAGGACGATCTGAAGATGCTGGGCATACCGCTCAAGGACCGGGGCAAGAGCTACAAGGTCTGGTATGGCGAGGGCTGCATTGATTGCCGCAACACCGGCTACCTCGGCCGGACCAGTCTGTTCGAGATAATGGAAATGAGCGAAAAGATCAAAAAGCTCACCAATCAGCGCGCTCCCTCAAGCGAGATCAAAAAGGTCGCGGTTGACGAAGGGATGATGATCCTGCGCGAGATCGCCATCCGCAAGCTGGGAATGGGAATCACCACGGTAGAAGAAGTCCTGCGCGTGACCGCGGAAGAATGAGTCTGATCCGGCTCGATTCCGTCACCAAAATCTACCGCCGGGGAGAAGAGGATATCTTTGCGCTCAAGAATGCCTCGCTCGCGATCGAGAAGGGAGACTTTCTGGCCGTGCTCGGGCCGAGCGGGTCGGGAAAGAGCACTCTGGTCGGATTGATCGGCGCGCTTGAGCGGCCAAGCCTGGGAACCGTGGAAATTCTGGGCAAAAGCACCGCGGATATGACCGACGCGGAACTCGCGCAAATGCGAAATAAAAAAATCGGCTTTGTGTTTCAAAGCTTTCACCTGATCAAACATTTCACCGCGCTGGAAAATGTTATGCTGCCTTTGTTTTACGCCCGGGAGCCGAGGGCAAGGGCGCGGGAAAAAGCTCTCGCCATCCTTAAAAGCGTGGGCCTTTCCGGCCGGGCATATCATAAGCCCGGCCAGCTTTCCGGCGGAGAGCAGCAGAGAGTCGCGATTGCCCGGGCCGTGGCGGCCGACCCCGAGATCCTTCTTGCCGATGAGCCGACCGGAAACCTTGACTCCAAATCAGGGGAGCAGGTTCTGGAGCTTTTCGACCGGATCCACCGCGAGCATGGCGCCACCTTGATCCTTGTCACTCACAACCAAAAAGCGGCGGAGCATGCCAGCAGGAAAATTCACCTTGATGATGGTATTATCAAGTCCTGAGGAGGACGGTGAATGCAGAAGTTGATCATAGGTGAAATTCCCTATCTGGACTGCTATCCCTATTTCGCCGCGCTCCGGAAAAAGTATAACCAGGACTTTTTCCAGTTTTTCACGGGACACCCGACGGACCTTAACTCCGCGCTCAAGCGCGGGCAGATTGATGTCAGCATTTCAAGCTCCAGCGAATACTGCCAGAATCTGGACAATTATGTGGTGCTGCCGGAACTCTGCATCGGGTCAACCGGCCCGGTCGGAAGCGTGCTCCTTTTCTCCGACATACCGCTCGAAGACTTGGACGAGATGACCATCTCTCTTCCGCCCTCGAGCGCAGCCGCGGTGACCCTTGTCAAGGTTCTGTTCGGGAAATACCTGCAGTTTAACAGCCTGTTCAAAACCGCATGGACCGATGCTGAGGCCCACCTCTTGATCGGCGACTCCGCTTTGCGGGAAAGGACGCTCGAGCGCTACCCCTTTGTTTATGACCTGGGCGAGCTGTGGCATGAGCAGACCGGGCTGCCCATGGTTTTCGCGGTTTGGATCGTGCGCAGGGAAGCCTCGGTTGAAAAACGCGAACAGCTTGTTACCTTCCATCGCAACTTGAAATCCGCGATCGAGGATGGGAGAAAAAACTGGGAGGCTCTTGCTGAAGGTCTGGGCAATTACGACTGGATGGGCAAAGAAAAAGTTGTTCAATACTGGCGCGGGATTGAATTCTCTCTCACCTCCCAGCACATCAAAGGACTGATGACCTTTTACGCGGACGCGGAGGAGCTCAACCTGGTGGAGGAGTCGCCGGACGAAATCGAATTTATGGAGATGCCTATCTAGCAAACGCCAATGTCTGCAGGTTTTGCGCAAATCGCTGATGACTGAACCCAAGCGAGTCCTTTTGGCAATGAGCGGAGGAGTTGACAGCTCCTTTGCCGCAGCCGCCCTGATGAGCCAGGGTTGGGAAGTAATCGGAGTGCATTTTCGTCTTTGGAACCAATCTCAAGATCGCTCCCCCAAAGACCGCATCTTTGCGGCTGAACCGTCCTTGCAAAAAACCGCGCAACAACTCGGAATCCAGCTTCGCATCATCGACCAGAGCGACCGGTTCCGCAGGGAAATCGTCGATTATTTTGTCAAAGAATATCTGCAAGGCCGGACGCCCAACCCGTGCGCGCTTTGCAACCCAAAAATAAAGTTTGCCGCCCTGGTCAAGCTGGCCGATGAATTAAAGGCATCACACATTTCAACCGGACATTATGCCCGGGTTGATTTTGACGGGTGCCAGTCCGAATGCCGGCTGCTCGAGGCCGCGGACAAGTCCAAAGACCAGTCCTATTTTCTTTTCCTGCTGGAGCAGGAGACCTTGCGCCGACTTATACTGCCGCTGGGGAATATGACCAAGAGCGAGGTCAAGAAACGAATCAAGGAACTTGGCCTGGAAGCGGCAAATACTGAAGAAAGCCAGGATGTCTGTTTTGCGCTTTCAAAAGATTATGCCGCGGTCATCGAATCGCTGGAGCCATCCGCGCAAAAATCCGGAGATATGGTTGACCTGGCCGGGAAAAAAATCGGCCGGCATCAAGGCATATACCGGTACACCATCGGCCAGCATCGAGGGCTTGCCTTAAGCCGGCCTGATCTGTTCGTGGTCGGAATCGACGCGAAGAAAAATCAGGTCGTGGTTGACAACGAAAGTTTTCTTTTTCATCGAAGGATGACGGTCAGCGGGCTTAACTGGCTGAGCGCGGTGGAACTGCCGATCAGTTGCCAGGCGAAAATCCGCTACCGCTTTGAGAAAGCCGCATGCACGGTTGAAAAGGCAAGCCAGGGGGTGCTCGTTGTCTTTGACCAGCCTCAGCGGGCAATCACTCCCGGCCAGGCCGCAGTCTTCTACCGCCGCGAGCGGGTTTTGGGCGGCGGCTGGATTGAGAAAGCGTTTGATTAGCCCAGATGAGCGAGCCGGAAAATAAACCAAGACTCTGCCTGATCACCCTCGGGTGCAAGGCCAATCAGTATGACTCCGCGGCGATGCTCGGTTACCTCGGACAAAAATTTTCCGTCACTCGACCTCAGTCGGACCGGCCCGCGGACATCTATATAATCAACACCTGCACCGTGACTCAGCGCGCGGATTTTGACGCCCGGCAGTGGATTCACCGGATAAAAAGATGGAATCCTCATGCCAAGATCATCGTCACCGGCTGCATGGCGGAAGCAAACCGCGATGGGCTGAAAACAGAAAACATCGATTTCATTTTCCGCGCGAGCGAAAGAGCGGGGCTGATCGAGGAACTGGCCGGCCTGAAACCCGAGGTCGAAGATGACATCTTTTATCATCCGGAAGGAGGCATCCAGTCCCGGGCCCGGGCGGTGCTCAAGGTCCAGGAGGGATGCAATTTCCGGTGCAGCTATTGCATTGTGCCGTATGCGCGGGGAAAGAGCAGAAGCCTGGAGACGGAAAAAGTTTTGAACCAGGTGGCCGCATTATCCGGCCAGGGTTTTGAGGAAATCGTGCTTTGCGGGATAAATCTGGGTGAATGGGGGAAAGAGCGAGGGCTGGAGCTTTGCGACCTGCTCGAACAAATTGAGCGCAGCCGCCCCCGGGCCAGGATTCGCCTGAGCTCGCTTGAGCCGATGTCAATCAACACGCGTCTGATCAATACGCTCCAGGACTCCCCAATTATTTGCCCGCACCTTCACATCCCCATGCAGAGCGGAGATGACGAGGTCCTGGCGCGAATGAAAAGACCTTATTCTTCCAACCAGTTCCTCCAACTGGCGCAGGAGTTGCTCCAGAAAATACCCGGACTCTGCCTGGGCCTGGATCTGATCCTGGGTTTTCCCGGCGAAACCGAACCGAAATTCAAAAACACGCTCAATCTGCTCCAGAAAATAGCTTTTGCCTATCTCCACATTTTTCCTTTCTCGGCCAGGCCCAATACCCCGGCCAAAAGGTTTAAGCCCAAGGTTCCGGAAAAAGTCAGCCGGCAGAGAGCGCAAATTATTTCGGAACTTGATCAGACCCGGCGACGCGATTTTGCATTAAGCCAGCTTGGGAAGAAAATGGAATTAGTCGTTGAGGGCAGAGATGGAGACTGGTGTTTTGGCCGCAGCGAGAATTACCTTTACCTGAAGGTCCGCGCGGAGAAAGCTCTGAGGACGCGGCTCAAGGTGCGGCTCAAGGAAATCGGAGATGAGCTGATCGGGGAGGAAACTTGATTTCGGAAAATGAGAGATTAGGCGGACTGGAGCAAGCCATCGGCTACAGCTTTCAAAATCCCGATCTCTTGCTGCCCGCACTCACCCACCGCAGCTTCGCTCACGAGCAGCAGCTGGAAAGCAAGCAGGCCCGCAAGCAGGTTTGCCATATTCATTACGAGGAGATGGAGTTTTTGGGAGACGCGGTGGTGAATCTTGTGATCGGCCACCTTTTGATGGAAGAATTTCCTGAAGCCTCGGAGGGCGACCTGACCCGGCTGCGGGCCAAGCTGGTCAATGTGAATCATCTGTCCCGGCTGGCAAAGCATCTGGGAATCGACCGCTGGATCAGGCTGGGAAAAGGGGAAGAGGCGACCGGGGGCCGGAACAAGGCGTCAATTCTGTCGGATGTTTACGAGGCCGTTTGCGCGGCGGTTTACCTTGACCGCGGATTTGAGGCCGCGTTCAAAATGATCAAGCGGCATTTTGCAGAAATTTTTTCCGGTCCCGACTTGAATCTGATCGAGCAGGATTATAAAACCCGGCTGCAGGAAGTTGTCCAGGCTGAGCTTAAAAAGACGCCCAGGTACCGGCTGGTCTCAGAGTGCGGACCCGACCACTGCAAAACCTTTGAGATCGAGGTTGTGATCAATCGCCGGCTCAAGGCCAGGGGAGCGGGGAAGAGCAAGAAGGAAGCGGAGCAGGCGGCCGCGCAAAACGCGCTGGCGATAATAAAAAAACTTGCTAAAATTGGAAACGATGGCTGAGCTTAAAAACGCATATTGCATATCCTGTGGAGAGGTTGTCGAGTTTGAAAAAGTCAATCTGGGGATCGAGGGTGAGGAGCTGCTCAGGTGCCGGCAGTGCGGGGCTTATCTGGGCACCGCTAAATCCGTGGAAAAGCTGGGCCAAAGCCTTGAGACCGCGCAGGCATTGACCCCGCCTCCGAGATACCAGGAGCACCCGGCGGAGCCGCAGCTGAATTTCGAGGCCGAAGCCTCGCTCGTCTCGCCAGGCCCGATCCCGGAGGTTCCTGGAGACATCGCTCCGGCCGGCGAGGTTTTGACCCGTGCCGAGGACGAAGTTGTCAAACTGCCTGATCTGCCTGAACCTGAGACCCCCAAGCTTGAAGCCATAATTTTAGCTGAAGATTCAGAGCTGGTCCGCCGGATTCTCAAGGATATGATTGTCAGGAAAGGTTTGGGCCGGAGGGTTATCTCCTGCGACAACGGCTTCGAGTTTTTGGTTAACTATCTTGAAAGCCGGGCAAGCAATCAGCCCATGGGGCTTATCATCCTGGATGTGGTTATGCCTGTGCTCAACGGGATCAGCGCCGCGGTTGCAGTTCGGGCCTGGGAAAAGGCGCTCGGACTTTCTCCGATTCCCATACTTTACTTCACGGTCAAGCGCTGTGACGAGACCTTCAAGCGCGTCATCCAGCACACCCGGCCCGCGATGTATATCAACAAGGGGGCAAGCGATTCCGCAAATCAACTTGAGATCCGAATCGAAAAACTGATCAACCGGCTGCTCAAAGAAAAACTTTAAGACCGGGATTTTGCCGCCGCCTTTTTCTCAAGATCGAGCAGGGCTTTTTTCATACGGATTCCGCCAACCCCGCTGAAACCCCGGAGCGAGCCGTCCTTGCCGATCACCCGGTGGCAGGGAATGAAAAGCGGCAGCGGATTTTTCGCAAGCGCGTGCGCCGCGGCCCGAACAGCCTTCCGTCTTCCGATCCGCTCCGCGACCCAGGAATAACTTCTGGTCCGGCCCGGCTCAATCTTGCTGACCGCGCCCAGGACTTTGCGCTGAAAATCGCTCAAGCCGGAAAGATCGAGCTTGGGCCGTTTTTTTGAAACCGCGCCTTTGAAATAGCCTTTCATAAATCGGACTGCGGCCTGGACTTCCCTGCCCGCGGGCGTCTTGCCCGGAGCAGCGTCGGGATAATGGTCAACAAGGTAGCCCATCATCTGGGGCCTGCTCCAGCCGGGCAGAAGCGCTCCTTTAATCCCCTTCTCGCTTGCGATTACGCACGCATCCCCTCGCGCCGTTGAAAAAATCCAGAATTTGATCATTCTCTTTTTCCTCTAATTATACTGACCAGAGGCTCAAGTTCCTTCATTTTCAAAATATACGCGATGGCAAAATACATTCCCGCGCCAACCCCGACCGTGCCCACGACCCAGAGAATTTTCGCAATGGTATGCCCGGACCTGAGCCAGAAGCCAAAGCCGGAAACATATATTGAAAGTATAACCAGGGGCGCGCTCGCGAACAGACATTTTATGATGGTGCGGGAAATATCGGCCAAGTCAACCCTGATGACTCTCTTCTGGAAAATCGAAAACAGGAGCACGAAGTTTAAAATGGCTGCAGCCGAGGTTGAAACCGCAACTCCGGCAAATCCCAGCGCGTCAATTTTAGTCAAGGTGGCGCATCCAATTACATTGGCGATCATGCCGATCAGCGCGCAGCCCGCGGGTATTCGGGAGTTTTTCAGCGCATAAAAACTCTGAGTCATAATAGTCGAGCCCGCGGTCGCCCACAAGGCTGCGGTATAAATAAACAATACAAACGCAACTTTGATGGTGTCATGGGGTTTAAAATTCCCATGTTGAAGGATCAGGCTGACGATGGGGACGCGCAGAAAGATATAGCCGATGGTGGCCGGCACGATGAGGAACACGGATAATCTGAGCCCAAACCCCAATAGCCGGCGGAAATTGTCCGTGTCATTGCGCGCGGAATACGCGCTAAGGCTGGGAAGTATTACGGTTGCTATGGCAATGGCGAAAATCGCCCGAGGCAGCTCGATGAACCTGTCGGAATAGTAAATCCAGCTCCGTCCCCCGGGAAAACCGGAAACGAAAATCGCACTGACCAATACATTGATTTGGTAGATGGATGCGCCGAAAATGGCCGGAAGCATAATCTTGCCGATCTGCCTAAGGCCCGGGTGATGCCAATCGAGATACGGTTTGAAATAAAACCCGTGCTTGATCAAGAACGGCACCTGAACCAAAAACTGCAAGACGCCGCCGACCAGCACTCCGACCACCAAGGCCACCCCGGGGTGCCAGAAATTGTAGCGGTTGTTGATGATCAAAATAGCCAGAATGCTGGCAATATTGAAAAAAATCTGGTTAGCGGCCGGAGCCGCGAAATGCTTGAACGAGTTGAGCACGCCCATGCTCAGCGCGACCATGCAGATCATAACCGTGTACGGGAACATCTCGAAAGTCATCTTGCTCGCTAGTTCCAGCTTATTTGGAATTTGTGCAAACCCGGGCGCGATCAGTCTTGTGATCTGCGGCGCGAAAATCATGCCTATGGTCATAATCGCCGCCAGCAAAATAAAGGTAAGCCAGAAAGTAGAATAAGCCAGCTTCATAGCCTCTTGTCTGCCCTTCTTCTCAATCTCCTCGGTAAACACGGGGATGAAACTGATGGTCAGCGAGCCTTCTCCCGCCAGCTTGCGCAGCATATTGGGAATAATGAACACCTGATAAAATGAATCCGCAATCCAGTTGGACCCAAAAGCATAGGCCGCAACCTGATCCCGGATCAGGCCGAAGACCCGGCTCACCATAATCAGCCCGCCGACCAATCCCGCGCTTCTGGTTACTTCCTGCTCCTCGCTCAACTCAAACTCCTCTCAACTTGCCCGGGAAGATAATTCTGTGCAATTGAAGATTCAGCCGCACCTTAAGCCTGTCCCGGATCAGCCATTTGGCCAGCCGCCTCGGATCAAGCGTTCCCGCGGCCGGCGAAAAATTGACCAGGAACCTCTGTTCCAGCTTCATACCCTTTACCATTTTTTTCGCCCAATTATAATCCTGCCCGCGGCAAAGCACGAATTTCAGTTCGTCGCCGGGCTTCAAAAATTCCAGATTCTCATACCGGTTAGCGGATTCCTCGCCACTGCCCGGAGTTTTTAGGTCCATAATGATGTGCGCCGGATAGGGAATTTGGGCGATTGAGAGAGAGCCGTTGGTCTCAAGCAGAACTTTCCGACCGGCTTTTATCAATGCCGCCATCAATTCAATGGTTTCGTCCTGGCACAAAGGCTCGCCGCCGGTCAGCAAAATTTTTTCATAGCCCTTTCGCCGGGCCAGGGCAGCCAACTCTTTTATGCCGATTTTTTTGCCGCCCCGCCAGGCATACCGGGTATCGCAATATGAGCAGCGCAGGTTGCAGCCGGAAAGACGAATCAAAAGTCCCGGAAAACCGGAATCAATGCCTTCCCCCATTATCGCCGGATAGATCTCCTTGACTAAAAGCGCCAAAACCTATTTCCCCTGAACCGCGGGTTCGGTCCCGCCTTGCTGATCCCCAGGTTTTTCCTTCTCGCCCTCAGGCCCAGTATTTCCCATCTCCACCATCTCGCCCTGGACTGCTCCGGTTCCGCCATGCTGATACAAGTTTATAGCCTTGAGGTGATCCTCATACTTGCTGGAGAAAAAATGCGAGCCGTCGCCCTTGGATACGAAAAACAGATAGTCGACTTTTTCCGGCCAGAGCGCGCCGCGAATCGCGGCGTCGCCCGGACTAGAGATAGGCCCCGGAGGAAGGCCGATAATCTGGTAAGTATTATAAGGAGTATGCTTTTTCAAATCGCTCCTGACCAGGTTCCCGTTGAAATCGGGCATCAGCCCGTAAATCACGGTCGGGTCCATATAAAGACCCATTCCTTTTTTCAGGCGATTGTAGATGACACCGCCAACAACAGGCTTCTCGTCAACCTTGCCCGCTTCTTTCTCTATGATTGAGGCGATGGTGATTATTTGGTGCCGGGTGTATCCAAGATCGATGGCTCTCTGCTCGTATTCCGGCTTCCAGGATTTGTTGAAATTGTCCACCATCTGTTTGATCAAAACCTGCAGAGAGTCGTAGCGGCGGGCTAAATAAGTATCCGGATACAGGTAGCCCTCCAAACTGCTCTCCCGCATCCCGAGCGAGCGGATAAAATCCGGGTCCTTGCACAGGTAAAGAAAATTTTGCCCCTGACCGGGCCATATCTTCTCGATCTCCCGGGCAATGTCGAATATGTTATAACCGGCAGGAATCAACAGGCGGTAGGTTTTCTGCCTGCCTTTCACGATGATGTCGAGCGCCCTCCTCCAGCCCATCCCCTGCTCGAACTCGTATTCGCCGCTCTGGATTCTTTTATCCACTCCCTTGAGCCGCGCGATAAAGCCGAAGATTTTTTCATTAGAGATGACCTGGTTGTCTTTAAGCTTCCCGACCACCTTCTTGAGATTGTCTCCCGGCTCGATCAGAATCACAACCTTTGCCGCTTCGGTTCCCCGGGGATGCGCGATTCTGCTGTTTCGGAAAAATTCGCCAGCCAGGACCGCGATCAAAATAATCAGGATTCCCGCGGCCAGAGGTATGAAGAGCTTCCGGCTTTTCACTGCCTGAACCTCCTAAGCTCAAGGAAGGACTGGAGGATGAGGGAGGCCGCGACCTGGTCCCGAACATTTTTCCTTTTTTGCCGGCTCATATCTGACTCCAGCAGGGCCTTTTCCGCGGCCTGGGTGGACATCCGCTCATCCAAAAGGTGAACCGGAAGCGAAAGCCTCGCCCTCAGCTTTTCCGCAAACCGCTCCGCCCCAAAGGCCTGCTCGCCCTTTTGGCCGCTGGTTCTGATCGGAAAGCCGACCACGATCTCCGCTATCTCTTTCTCTTTGACCAATTTTTCAATCTCAGCCAAAAGGTGCTCTTCGCCTCTGAACTCAATTTTGCCTATCGGCGACGCGATGGTGCCGGCCGGGTCTGAAAGCGCAAGCCCGATTCGCTTTGCGCCCAGGTCTATCCCCAAAATTCGGCCGGCCATTATTTTGAGCCTATCACCTGAATGTAAAGTTCCCGGTTTCTCGGGCCGTCGCACTCACAGAAGAAAATTCCCTGCCAAGCGCCGAGCGCAAGCCGCGCGGCGCTGACCGGAATTGTGACCGAGCTGCCCAGAACCGCGGCCTTCGCGTGCGCGTCCGCATTGCCCTCACCGTGCCGCCAGTTCCGATCCGAAGGGTACTGCCCGCTCAACGCCGCCATTATGTCTTCCTGAACAGCCGGGTCCGCATTCTCATTGATGATTACCCCGGAAGTCGTGTGCGGACTGTAAACAACGCATATTCCCTCTTCAACTTTGGATTCAGCCACCGCTCGCTCAACCTCGCCGGTAACATCGATCATCTCTATCCGCTCTTTCGTTCTGATCCTGATTTTTTTCATCCCCGCCCCGCTTTTTCCGCTTTTATCTTTTTCAAAACCAGGCGCCAGTTCTTGCCCGGACAAATTTTGCCCAAAATCGCGTCCCGGCCTCCGCCGGTTGACAGAGACCGATTGCCGATCAGCCCGCGGATGCACAGTTCGCCCAGCAATCCGAACCCTATCGGCTCTTTTGCCTGCAGCGGTATTCCAAAGACCTCGCTCAGCGCCGGTTTTCTGCCCAGCGCCTGTTCTATCTCCAAAAGCAGCGCCTTGTTTTTCGCTCCTCCGCCGGATACGATTACCTCATCGAGCGCAAAATCTTTTGGCTTTTTAGAATAACATTGCGCAATCATCTCCGCCACTGCACGGGCGCCGCTGCGAACAAGGTCCGGGCCGTCTTTTCCAAACCTGAAATTCAGTCTTGATAATATCTTGCCCATCCATTCCCGGTTGAAGTCTTCCCGGCCGCCGGTCTTGGGCGGGGGACGCGAAAAAAATTTGTGCCTCAAAAAAGCCCGGGACCATTCTTGCCTCGCCCTGCCCTTGAGCGCAATTTCCCCGCCCGGATCGAATTTGAGGGCCCCGCGGCTCGAAAGCCTTATAAGCTCATCAAGCAGAAGATTGCACGGCCCCGCGTCGGTCGCCCATACTTTTTCCGGACCCCGGCTTTTCGGGATCAGGCTGAAGTTCGCAATGCCGCCCAGGTTGATGACCATCCGGTTCTTTTTACCGGAGGCAAAAAGCAGATATTCAGGATAGACCAGAACCGGCGCTCCCTGTCCTCCGGCCGCAATCTCCGCCGGCCGAAAATCAGCAACAGTGGTGATCCCGGTGCGATGCGCGATCATCGCCGGCTCTCCTATTTGCAGGCTGGCCCTGACCTGGTATCGCCCCATTTTCTTCGCTTCCGGGAAATGGCCGACGGTCTGGCCGTGGCTCGCGATAATATCGATTGAATTCTTTTTGACCCGGCTTTCTTTGATCAGCTTGAGCGCGGCGGAAGCGAAAAGCTCGCCGATAAAAAAATTGGCCCGGGCCAATTTTTCAAGCCCGGGATTTTTTCCCAGCTCGTCCAATAATTCCAGAGCCTGGCGCGGATAGGGATATTCCCGGCTCAAGATCAGTCGTATTTGCGCGGAAGGCAGAAGCTCGCGGGTCTCAAAAAGCGCCCCGCTCACGCCGTCCCGGCTGGTGCCGGAGTTAAGACCCAGAATAATCATCCCTGCCCCGTGCTCCTCTTGAGCTCAGCCTTCATTTTGCCGCGGAGCTTGGCATCCGTCATCACCCGGTGCCCTAGGACGCTCATTGCCAGCCCGGCCTTTTGCATCATCTCCATTCCTTTCCCGCTCGCGGCCGCGGCGGCAAACCCCGGAGTGTGCACGGCCGCGGCTGATATTGCCAGCGCGGGATGAAGCGCGGGTATTTTCCGGCTCAGGTTGCCCAGGTCCGTGCTGCCCATCTCTGCTTTTTCATCGCCTTGCTCAATTTTTATTTTCAGCGCGTCGAAGGCTTGGCGCAAAACCTCCCCGGCTGCGCGGCTGGGAAGGAACGGCGCGTAAGCCAGTTCCCGGTTCACTTCCGCTTTCAATTTTGCGCCGATGGCTTTGGCCGCGGACCTGGCCGCCTGCACCACGAGTTCGACATTTTGGAAAGTTTTGTCCAGCCGCTCATCTCTCACCCAGAACTCAGCTTTTGCCCGGTCCGGGATGATATTGGGCGCTTTTCCGCCTTCGGTTATGATGCCGTTGATGCGCGCGAAACCCTTGAGCCTTGAGCGCAGGGTATTGACCGAGTTGAAGGTCTGGATCGCGGCATCAAGCGCGTTTATGCCTTTTTCCGGCGCGGCTGCCGCGTGCGCGGACTTTCCAATGAATTCAAGCTGCACTTCAACCAGCGCCAGCGAAAGTTTGTAGATCTCGGTCCGGTCTGAGGGATGAATCAGCATGGCAAAATCCAGGTGGTCAAAAACCCCGGCATTGTTGAGGATAATTTTCCCGCCCCCGCGTTCCTCAGCCGGGCAGCCGATGACCTCAATGGAGCCTTTTAATTCCGGGAAGGCTTTGCGGAGAATCACCGCGGCTTGTGCGCTTGAGGCCGCGATCAAATTATGGCCGCAGGCGTGGCCCAGGCCGGGGAGCGCGTCCATCTCCGCGAGAAAAGCGACCGCCGGCTTCGCGGCCTTATGCACTGAATAAGCCCGGAAGCCGGTCGGAAGCCCGGCCAGCTTTCTCTCGATCCTGAATCCGCGGCCAGCCAGATATTGAATGAGAAGCTCAGAGGTTTTGTGCTCTTTAAAAGCTGTTTCAGGATGCCGGTGAACCGCGAGCGCCAGCTCTTTCAAGCTCTTCTTTTCCGCCGCGAGCGCTTTTGTCAGCTTTGGCTTAACTTTCGCAAACTCCATAACACTTATATCTTATTCAAACCGGCAACAGTCATCAAGCCTGATATTTAATTGGCTAAAATCCAGGCACCTGCTTTTGACAAATCGTATCTAAAACTTATAATTGACAATATGAAAATAAGAAAGCAGCTCAGGGTTCCGATTCCGATCAAGATCAGGTTTAAGCGCGAAAACAACCAGCATTATGAAGAGGCGCGTATCGATGACATAAGCTGGGGCGGAATCTTGCTCCAGACCAGCCCGCGTCCCGCGATTGGTTCCCGGCTGCTTATGGAGTTCGATATTCCGAACCAGCCGGTGATGCTCGAGGTGTGGGGAACGGTGGTCAGGCTGCACGACGGGGACGCCGAAAAAACAAGCGGGGTAGGCGTGGAGTTTGATGAGCTTGATGTGGAGTCAAGAGGCCAGATTCAAGTCCTGGTTGATCACTGGGTTCGCGTTCAATTCCAGAAATAAAATATGCCTGACACCCTTAAAGGGAGCTACGCGCTGGTAGCCCCAGCCCTTCCGGTCGATAAAAATTTCGAGTACTCGATCCCGGACGATCTTGCTCAAAAAGCCCAGGCGGGCAAGAGAGCGCTGGTGCCTTTCCGGGCAAGAAAGATCACCGGATACCTTTTGAAAATTTACGACCACCCGGAACTTGAGCCGTCCAGGATCAAGCCGATCATAGACATTCTCGATGAAGAGCCTCTGTTCAGGCCCGGCCAAATCGAGCTTTTCAACTTCTGCTCTGAATACTACCAGGCGCCCTTGGGCCAGGTGCTCAAGACCGCGCTCCCGCCCGGGATAAATGTTTCTTCCCGCAGGCTGGTGCGCATAACAGAGCTGGGCAGGGAAAAAGCCGGGGGATTGTCGCCGCCGGCAAAAACGGTAATCGAGCTGCTTGATCAGCTCGATGAGCTGCCGGTTGACAAAATCCAGTCGCTGAGCGGCGAATCAATTCCGGATTCAACTTTGAAAAGCCTGGCCCGAAAAGGACTGATCGAAATAGCGGATGAGATTGAACAAGCCCGGGTTAAGCCCAGAGAAGAACTTGAAATCCGGCTGAAGCGCGTTCCCAGTCAGGACCAGGAGCTTTTGCTCTCGAGACGGGCCAAGGAGCAGTACCGCCTGATTCTGCACCTGAAAGCTTCCGGCCCGGTTCTGGTCTCCGAGCTCAGAGACCAGTTCAAAAATCCGCTAGCTCTCGCGAGAGCTCTGGAGAAAAGAGGTCTGGTTACGACTGGTAAAAGGCGGGTGGAACGAAAACCATTCACGCTCGAACTCATCCCTGGCAAGGAACCCGATAACCTCACGCCCGCGCAGAAGGCCGCGCTCAATGAGATTAAGCAGGCTATGGTTGAAAACCGCAGCGAGGTTTTTCTTCTGGAGGGTGTTACCGGGAGCGGCAAAACCGAAGTTTATATTCAGGCCGCAAAGATTGTGCTTGGCAGAGGCAGGACGGTTTTGATCCTGGTTCCGGAGATTGCGCTCACGCCCCAGTTGATGCACAGGTTTCGGACCAGGTTTCCAGAAGAGAAAATTGCGATCCTTCACAGCGGGCTTTCAGCTTCGGAGCGATTTGACCAGTGGTGGCAGATAAGGCGGGGGGAGGTATCAATGGTCATCGGCGCGCGCTCTGCTGTTTTTGCCCCGCTGGAAAAGCTGGGCCTGATCGTTGTTGACGAGGAACAGGATTCAGCTTACAAGCAGGAAAGCGGGGTTCATTACCAGGCTCGGGATTTGGCGGTGTGGCGGGGGAAAAAAGAAAACGCGCAGGTGATTCTCGGCTCGGCCACGCCTTCGCTGGAAAGCGCGTATAACGCGGAGTTAGGCAAGTATAAACTTCTTCAATTGCCCGAACGCGTGGACTTTCGGCCGCTTCCTCATATCGAGCTCCTCGATCTGAGAAAGGAACTCAGCCTGGACCAGGATGCGGCTGGCGAGCCGGCCGGCCGGCTCAAGGAGCTCAGCCCGGAAAGACAGATAAGCGCGGGTTCAATAATTTCCGGCGCTCTCAAAGCAGAGCTTGTTGAAAATTTCCGGCGGGGCAATCAGACTATAATTTTTTTAAACCGCCGAGGCTTTGCGCCCATTCTGGTCTGCCTCGATTGCGGTCACAGCTTCAACTGTCCCAACTGCTCGGTTGCGCTGACCTGGCATAAAAGCCGCACCAGCCAGAAAATTTCTCCCATTTATGGAAAGCCTGAAGGCCAATCTTATCTTCTTTGCCATCACTGCGGCTATCACGCTCCCGCGGCCGACTACTGCCCGGTCTGCCTTTCGGCCCGGATCAGAGACCTGGGCGTGGGCACGGAAAGAGTGGAACAAGAGCTGAAAAAAGTTTTGCCTCAGGCCCGAATTGCCAGAATGGACCGGGACACCATGAGCAACCGGCGGGCATACTTTGAGCTGATCCAGCAAATGGAGATCCGGGAGATCGATGTTCTCGCGGGCACGCAAATGGTGGCCAAGGGTCACGACCTGCCGGGCGTTACCTTGATTGGAGTGCTTTTAGCGGATCAATCACTAAACATTCCGGAATTCCGCTCCAGCGAGCGCACCTTTCAGCTGCTCACCCAGGTGGCGGGCCGGTCCGGGCGAGGACAGCTTCCGGGCAAGGTCATTATCCAGACCTTCAATCCCGAGCATTATTCAATCCGTCATGCAATGCGGCACGATTTCCAAGGCTTTTATGAAGAAGAGATGCCATTGAGGAAAAAGTTTGGTTATCCGCCGTACACCCGGCTTTTTTTGTTCCGGCTTTCAGGCACGAATGCGGATGCGGTCTCAGAATCAGCGCGGCTGCTCTCCCGGATCAGCCGCGGATTAAACAAGCGCAAGGAGTTTAAGGAGATAAGAATTCTCGGTCCCGCACCCTGCCCTATCTTCCGGCTTCGGGGCCGCGCCCGGTTTCAACTTCTGGCTTTTTCAAAACATGCTTCCCCGCTAGGGAATTTGGCAATACAGATCACAAAAGACTTTTCCCGCCACGCGGCCGGCTCGGTCAGGCTCGATCTCGACCGGGACCCGGGCTCTTTGCTGTGAGACAGGGTCAGCTATTATAGTTTTGTTATGGCCATGCGCTTATGGAGCGGGATAAAGCTCATTCTTCTGATCGCCGGTCTTGCGTTGATAGCGCTGTCTGATTTTGCCAGCCGCGCGGCCAGGCCTCGCGTTCTGCCGACTCAGGCTGAGCTTGAGTCGGTTCTGCCGGGAGCGAATCTCAAAGACCGCAAGCTCAAGCCAATTCCGCACTATCCGGGAAAAATCCAGGTCCGGGGCCAGACCAGGCGCGCGGTTGCGCTGCTCACCGCGGAGCTCCCTCCCAAAATCAAGGGCTTCACGGACCAGATCAATATCCTTTTCGCGATCGACGAGACCGGGAACATCCTGGGCTTGAAAGTAATCAGCCAGCGGGAGACGCCTTACTATTTCAGGCTGATTCGATCATCCGGATTTTTTGAAAAACTGGCCGGACGGCGTTTTGACCAGTTGCGCGATATCAAGGCGGTGAGCGGAGCCTCGATCAGCTCCAACGCGGCTCTCAAGGATTTGCAGGCATCCGCGAACCTGGCGATGAGGGAAATTTTCAAGCAGCAGATCCAGGAGGCGCCATCCGCTTCTTTGCTCCGCATATACTTTCAGCCGCGGATGATCGCGTTGATGCTGGTTCTGCTCCTGGGGCTTTCAGTCCGCTATTTAAAAATCCGGCAAATGAGATGGCTGGTGTTTGGCTTGAGCGTCATCGTGATCGGCTTTTGGCTGAAAACCCCTTTTTCCCTGCCCCATATTTTCCAGATTGCATCGCTGCAGGCACCATTTGAGTCCAATCCTTACCTGATCATTCTCGGCGGGTTTGTAATCCTCTCCACAATATTTTTCGGGCCGCTCTGGTGCGCTTACCTCTGCCCGTACGCGGGGCTTCAGGAGCTGGCGGGAGAAATCGGCAAAAAGCGCAGATGGCGGCCGAGCGCAAAAACGATGAAGATTGCGAGAGAGCTCCGCTGGCTCATTGTTTTTGCCGCGCTGGTTTTATACTTCCCGCTTAGAATCCGCGCGGGGTCTGAAATCGAGCCCTTCTTCCATCTTTTCTCCAAGAGCTGGACCGGGGCCGGGCTTTTGCTCGCGGCTTTCACGCTTTTCGCAAGCGCTTTCGTTCCCCGCTTCTGGTGCCGGTTTTTCTGTCCCACCGGCGCAATCCTGATCCTGCTCTCCAGCCACAAGCAATTTTTCCGGCGGGTGCAGCAGGGACTCAATGCCAGCAAGATCGATTCCGACTCCGAAGGCTGATACTATGACCGAGCGGGGTCTATTTTATCAGCTTGTAAACCTTTGTCATTGCCATGGTGGTCTCTAACTTATAATTCTCATCAAGAAATTTTTCCAGTTCCGGGAGTTCGTTCAATGCTTCGTAGTATGATACACTCGGGTTTGGCGAACATTTACAAGTATCCTCGATAAGAAAATAGACCGGCGGATTTTTCTTCAAATCCTGAACCAGCTCCTTTTGCCATTTGATCTGGATTGGGAGGAAAGAGCTTCCCGCTTCGCGAGCAACAACTATCTGGTGATACAGGACTGAAGTGGACTGGACTCTCCGCGCCAAAAAAGCCACTTCCGAAAAATTTCCAAAGCACAGGATTGGGTCATCGGGTTTGGTTCTCTCCTCGATATATTTCGCCAGTTCTAGCGAATGGGTCTGATTGGCATATGCGTACTGCAACGGCTTGAAAAGATTCCGCCTGAGAAAAACAATATTTTGAAAACTAAGGCTGGCGATTTGCAGAGCGAGAACGGACAAAAGAACCAAAACCGCCACCGCGCCTTTCAGCTTCTGCGCCATCTTATCAGACAAGGCGGCGGCCAGCCAGGAGAACCCATCGCCAGCCAGAACCGCAGAGAAGCCCGCGAGAGGTATGATATAATACATATGGCCCTTGGCCTGCAAGAAGACGGAAAGCGCCGCGACCAGGGTAAGAGATAAAATCACTATCTTGTGGATAGTTGCTGAACTATCCTGCCACGCGCTTCGGGACAGATGTATTAGAAGGAAAATGAATGCGCCGAACCAGAGCATCTGGCTTTTATCAAGAGTTGTATACGCGACAAAATCCCAAAATTTAATATTCGCAAGATAACCGCCGCCGGTCTTGAGATAACCTTGCGTATTGAATGTATAAAACACCTCTAAAAATTTCCCCCAAATTCCCATGCGCACCATTCCGGCAGCACAAATGAAAAAAGGCGTCCAGGCAAAAACGAAAAGCAAAAACTCCAAAAGCAGGATTTGGCCCCAGGAGGTTTTAGCTTTCCGCTCTCTCACCAAGTAAAGGACCGCGAATGCGACGCCAGCCAGACCGAAGGTGGGTTTAAATAAGAAAGCGATGCCGATCATCAGGCCGATGAAAATAGCTTTCAGGGCTTTCCATTTTTGAGGTGACCAGATAAAAACCGCGGCCGCGAGAAGAAGCGGGGTTAAAGCAAACCCGTCCTTTAAGATCGTGTTGCCGCCTTTAAAGTTGAGGTAAAACGAAGCATACAAAATTGAGGCTGCTATGCCGCTGGCAGTGCGGAGTTTTGGGGGCGAGATTAAGTGGCAAAAATAAGCGATCAGCGCGATATTAAATGTTTGGAAAAAATAGTCGAGAAGCCTAACGGAAAAAAAGCTGGGCCCAAAGAGCTTGAAAGCTAAATAATTCATTAAATAAGGGCCTATCAGATTGATGTAAGGAGGCTGGCGCTTAACGAGCCAGGCCCAGGCCACATAAGCAAAACGTCCCGGGTCCGCGGAGATGAAATACCACAGCGTGGGCACAAGAATCAGCATTCCCAGCACAACCGCCAACCAGTAACCTGCGCTTCTTAATGGATGCATTTAACGCTCCTTTGCTCGGCCTGGATAACAATTAAAAAAATGTACCACATTATTTCACCCTGATCAAATGATACTTTTTTTTGCCGGCGCGCAGCACCAGGAAATGCTGGCTGGCAAGGTCTTTGAGATAGACAATGTAGTTCTGGTCATTGATGCGCTGGTTGTTGAGGTAGATGCCGCGTTCTTTGATCTTGCGCTTGGCCTCGGCCCGGCTTTCGAGCACGCCCGCGCGATGGATCAAATCCACCAGGCTGATTCCTTTCTCTAGCTCAGCCTTTGAAAGCTCATAGCTTGGCGCGTGCTCGAACGCGGCGAGCAGCTCCTGGTCGGAAAGTTGCTCCAGCTTTTCGCGGAACAACAGCCGGCTCACTTTCTGCGCCTGCTCCGCGGCCGATTTGCCGTGGACAAGACCTGTGGCCTCAAAAGCGAGTCTTCTCTGCGCCTCTCTTTTGTCCGGCTCTTTTTTGACCGATTGCGCGAGCGACTCAATTTCGCCTGAGCCGAGCAAAGTAAAATATTTCAGGTAGGGAACAACATCCCGGTCATCGGTCTGGACAAAATACTGGTAAAACTGGTAAGGGCTGGTCTTGTTCGCATCCAGCCAGACGGTTCCCTGCTCGGTCTTTCCAAACTTGGCGCCGCTGGCCGTGGTCACGAGCGGGAAGGTCATCCCGAAAGCGTCTTTTTGCCGAAGCCGGCGGATCAGGTCGATCCCCGCGGTAATATTGCCCCACTGGTCCGAGCCGCCCACCTGGAGGCGGCAGCCATATTCATCGCTCAAATGCAAAAAATCATAAGCCTGGAGCAGCTGGTAGCAGAACTCGGTGAAGCTGATCCCCTCTTCGCTTTCCAGCCTCTGCTTGACCGATTCCCGGGCAACCATCTCGCTCAGCCGAAAATGCTTGCCAATGTCGCGCAAAAAAGTTATGAGGTTAAGCTTTCCGAGCCAGTCCAAGTTATTGACCATAACCGCCTGGCTTTTCCCGGGCGAGAAATCGAGGAATCTTTCGAGCTGGGATCGAATCCCCGCGAGATTCCTCTCCATGTCCTCGCTCGATAAGAGCGGCCGCTCCCTGCTCTTGCCGCTCGGGTCTCCGATCAGGCCGGTGCCGCCTCCCACCACTCCGATGGGCTTGTGGCCGGCCCGCTGGAGATGAACCATTCCCATTATTGCCAGCAGGTTTCCGATGTGAAGGCTGTCCGCGGTGGGATCAAAGCCCGCGTAAAAGACCAGCCGGTCCTTGTCCAGCATTTTTGCCAGGCCTGGGTCTGTGGTCTGGTAAATAAAATTCCGGCTTGAAAGCTCTTCAAAAACGCCCATCAAAACCTCCAAGTCCAAAATAATATCATCCTCTCAGGATAGTTCAAATCCGATCCGCTTGGAGTTTGAAGGCTGGGAAGGTATAATCATTTTATGAAAGTGAGATGCGAGTCGTGCGGAGCCGAGTATGAAAATCCAGCCAGCATGATCTGCGATAACTGCGGGATGCGGATGAACAGGATCCGGCTGCAAAAACCCGACGAAAATCCGGAATCTGTCCGCTGCCAGAAATGCGGCGCAAGACACAGCTACGGCACCAAAATTTGCCCGAATTGCGGAGAGTTGATTCGTTACTAACCATTACTAAGGCTTGCGCTTGAAGCCGGAACGCTTAATAGTTTATTCGCTTTTTTCCTGCATCCTGTTTTCAAGCGTGGGCCTGATCTTAAGCGCCCAGCTTGCAATCACCCACCGGTGCGGATTCGGATCGGTACTGATTCTCTCCTTCTTCTACCAGCATTTCCGTTGGCGCTGGAACCGGTGGGCGTTCAATTTGTCTGCGCTTCTGATATTGGTCCTAAGCCTGGTCTACGGAATCTGGTTTGCAGAAAATTCCATTTTGGCGGCGATCTATTTTATTGGATATACGGCTTCGCTCCGGATGTTCGAACTGGAAAGCCCGAGGGATTACAAGCTCGCGCTCCTGCTCAGTCTTTTCGAGGTTTCCGCGGCGAGCCTGATGCTGGTTTCATTCAGATATTTCCTGCTTTTCCTGGCATGGCTGCTCGCAGCGCTCTTCAGCCTGAGCCTGGTCACAATCCATCCTCCGGGGCCGGCAAAAAAACCGCTGTCAGCCGTAAGCCGGCTATTCGGGCTTCTCGCGGCCGCGGGAATTTTCAGCATCATCACCGGCCTGGCGCTTTTTTTCTTTCTGCCCAGAATCGGTTTCAGCCTGATCAGCCTGCCGATTGCGCCGGGCCGGGCATTCAGCGGCTTTTCCTCAATGATAAGGATCGGCGAGGTCAGCAATCTGCTTTCCAGCAAAAAACCGGTTATGCGAGTGAGCCTGCCTGATCATCCGGGAGAAATTCCCGGAATAAAATGGCGGATGCAGGCAATGGAACATTATGAAAACCGCGCCTGGCAGGACCGGCTGGGCATGAGCGGCAGTTTTCCGATCATCTATAACCAGCCGACCACGGTTGACCGGGAACCTCCCCCGGGCGAGGACCTGGTTCAGGAAATTTATCTGGAGCCCGGAATCGGCCCCGGCCTGCCGGCGGCAGGGCACGCTTACGCCTACCAGGCGCCGTATAAGTTCAGAACTATTGACTGCTATTTTAACAACTACTGCGCGCTGCCAGCGGCGTCTTTCGAAAGAATCCACTACCTCGCTTATTCAGTCCTGCCCGAATATTCAGACCAGGAAATCCGCAATGCGCTTTCCGGCCTGGATGACTATCTGCAAAAGCGGGGCAACGCCTGGGCCTATGACCTCCTGCAGCTTCCCTCAAAAAGCGATCAAATCTGCACGCTGGCCCAAGAGACCGCGGGCAACGAAGCCGACCCGCTTAAAAAAATGGCCGGCCTGAAACTTTTCTTTCAGAATAATTTCCAATACTCGCTTAGCGGCCTTCCCACCGGCCCGGAGGCAATAGAAAATTTTCTGCTGACCTCCAGGAAAGGGAACTGCGAGTATTTTGCGACCGGGGCCGCGTTGATGCTCCGCTGCCTGGGGATACCGAACCGCCTGGCGGCAGGCTTTATCAGCGGCGACTGGATTCAATACCAGGGCTATTATCTGGTGCGGGAGCGCGACGCTCACACCTGGGTTGAAATTTTTCTGCCCGGGCTCGGCTTTATGGAATTCGACCCGACGCCGGCCATAAGCCGGCGGAGCCCGGGCCGCGCTGACTGGCTGCTTAGATGGCTGGACCCGATTGTTTTCCGCTGGGACCGGTGGATCGTGGAATTCTCCGTGCAAGACCAGTTCCGCGGACTTCGAAAAATCGAAGCCGAGACCTCAGCCTTAAAATACAGGGTGAGCATTCCTGCGGTTAATATCCGCTTCTGGATCAGAAGCAACCCCGGGGCCGCGACCGCGGCTATCGCCGTCATTATCAGCTTGATCGTACTCGCTTTCGGGATCAGGGATTGGAAGCATCCGGCCCGGAAGATCCTCAACCAGCTCGGCCCGGACCAGTGCCTCGCGGCCAAAATCTATCTGGAGATGTTTGCAATCCTGAAAGCCAAAGGCATTAACCGCAAAGATTCAGCCACCGGGCTCGAGATCGCGCGGGAAATATCGGCTGCGCCGGCCGCGGAAAAAATCGTGAGGCGGATCACCAGCTTCTACTATCAGGTTAGATTCGGAAGAAACAAAGCGGGCGAGAGAAGTTTGTCCCGGGCCCGGGCCGACCTTGAGCAAATCAAAAAGCTGAAGACTTGGAGCGGGAAGTGAAACGCTCGATAATCCTTAAAACATTGTCAAAGTCAAACGGCTTGATCAAATAATCATCAAAGAATTCATCCCACTGGCCGATGTTGCTCCTGGAGGTGAAAGCCACGACCGGAATGTCCTTGTACCGGGGATTGGCGCGCAGGGCCTTGGCCGCATCGATGCCGCTCATAACCGGCATCACGATGTCCATAATAATCAGGTCCGGCCGCTCCTGCTCAACCCGCTCAAGCGCCTCTTTGCCGTTGGTCGCGACTATGGTGTCAAAGCCCTTGCTCTCAAGATGCTCGCAAAGCGCCTGGAGCAAAAGCTGGTTATCATCAACCACCATTACCTTAAGCGCCATTTTTTCAATTATAACACTTTTGAGCCTTGAGGGAAAGTTCTTAAAAAAATTTTAATCCAGACCGGAAAAACAGAGTCATTAGGCCGCGCTTGCCGGGAATTCAGTCCGCGAAGATACAGGGGCTTGTCCGGTCCGGCTGTTGATAAGATTAGCTCAGGATGTTATCTTATCATCATATTTTTGCTTTCAGAGGTGAGCCGGATGCTGGACCTGAAATTGATCCTCAAAAACCGCGCGGAGATCGAAACCAGGCTTTCCTCCCGCGGCCAAAAATACGACCTGTCCCCAATCGAGCGGCTCGCCAGAGAGAGAACCGACCTTCAAGTTCAGGCTGACCAGCTAAGGTCGGAAAGAAACGCTCTCTCCAAACAAGTCGGCGCCCTTTACAAGCAAGGCAAAAAGGCAGAGGCGGACAAGCTCAAAGAAGAAGCCTCCCAAATGCCTCCCCGAATCGATGCCCTGGAAAAAAAGCAGGCCGAACTTGAAGCCGCGATCGAAGAAAAACTCCTGGTCATTCCCAACATCCCGGATAAGAGCGTTCCGTCCGGCGAAAGTGAAAAAGACAATAAGCTGGTCCGGTTGAACGGCTCGCCCAGGAAGTTCAGCTTCAAGCCCCGAGACCATATCGAACTGGGAGCGCTGCTCGGGATAGTTGACTTTGAAGCAGCAGCCAAAATCGCGGGCGCGCGCTTCAGTCTGCTCAAGGGAGACGGCGCCAGGCTGGAGCGGGCGCTCATCGATTTTATGCTGGAACTCCACACCAAAGAGCACGGATACCAGGAAATCCTGCCTCCGTTTATGGCCAGCCGGGAAACCTTTATCACTTCCGGAAACCTGCCCAAGTTTGAGGACGAGCTGTTCAAGGTTGAGCCGTTTGGATACTATATGGTGCCCACCGCGGAAGTTCCGCTCACCAGCATTTACCGGGACGAAATAATTGACGAAAGCAGACTGCCGATCAAATTCTGCTCATATACGCCCTGCTTCAGGAGCGAGGCCGGCTCCTACGGCAAGGATGTGCGCGGCCTGATCCGGCTGCATCAGTTTAACAAGGTCGAGCTTTACAAGTTCACGCATCCGGAGAAATCATTTGACGAGCTTGAAAGCCTGGTCAAAGACGCAGGCCGGGTGATGGAGCTTTTGGGCCTGCCCTATCGAGTGGTTGAGCTATGCACCGCGGACCTGGGATTCGCCTCGGCCAAAACCTACGACCTCGAGGTCTGGCTGCCCGGCCAGGATAGTTATCGAGAAATCAGCAGCTGCAGCAATTGCACGGATTTCCAGGCGCGGCGGGGAAGTATTCGCTTCAAGGCAGCCGGACAGAAAGGAACCGAGCTGGTTCATACTTTGAACGGCTCGGGTCTTGCCATCGGCCGAACTTTTGTCGCGGTTCTTGAGAATTTTCAGGAGGAAGACGGCACGGTTAAAATCCCGGAGCCGCTGTGGGACTTTATGGGCAAAAAAGAAATCCGTCCCGGAGAAAACCAATAAACGATTCAGTGGCCAAGAAATGAAATTTGAAAAACTAGTCAGCCAGAGAATAAGCGAAAAAAAAATTTTTGCGGCTCTTGGGCCCGGCCCCGGGCAAATCCCGGTTTTGTCCGCGTGCGGCAGAAGCCTGGCAGAGGCGTGGGAAAATTCGCTGATCGCGCTTTACGCTTTCGGCACCGAAATCCGCACTGATTATGACCGCAAGGACGCAAAAGGAAACTACATCGACCCGCCGAGCAAGGACGCGTCAATGCGGATGATCATCGAGCATCCTTTCGGAGAGCCTATGATCCACCGCGCTTTTCCGGGCGGGATCGAAGACCTTGAAGAATACCGGCTGGAAGTCGTGGAGGGAGTTAAGGACCATTGGATTCGAAATCCGGACGACCCTGAAGACAAGCGCTGGGAATATACTTACCACGAAAGACTTTTTAGCTACAAATCTAAGCATGCAGAAAAAAGATTGGACCAGATAGAGACACTAGCTGAACATTTAGCGAAAGTACCTTTTACCAGACGCGCCCAAGCCATCACCTGGCAGGTCTGGCTGGACCCGGAGATCGAGCATCCGCCTTGTCTGCAGAGTTTGTGGTTTAGGCTTTTGCCGGTGGAGAAAAATCATCACCGGCTCAATATGAACATCAGGTTCCGCAGCCGGGACGCCTACGATGCGGCTTTTATGAACTGCTTCGCGCTGACTTTCATAATGGAAAAAGTCGCGGGGATGATTTCGAAAAAAGCGGGTTTTAAAGTCAGCCTGGGAAGATATATTGATGAGTCCGACTCTTACCACATTTACGGGCACCGGCTGGAAGACTTTGAAAACCGGTTCATCAAGCAGGTTCTGACCCGCACTTTTGAAGAGCGCACCTGGACTCTGGAGTTTGCAAAACCGATTTTCGAAGAAGCCCGGCCAAAAATTATGGAAAAAATAAAACAAAACACCAGGCCGAAAACCTGCTAGAACAATCGGGCTTGGCCCCCGAGCCCTTAATTTAGCCCCCCAATTCCCTTAACTGCGCAATCCTTTCCTGCTCCGATTTTTCATTAAAAAGATGCGCGGACAAGGAAAAGCCCCGGATGAGTGCCCACGGACTAGAGCCTGTTTCATAACCCCGCATCCCTCCCCCTTGACGGGGGAGGGCCGGGGTGGGGGTGATTTTAAGCAAAGTTCAAAACTCTAATCGCACCTTGAGAAATAAGGCTCAAATCACCCTCCCCTTTATCCCCTCCCGTTCCATTCTCCGTAGTCCCCCCGCGAGGCGGGGCGGGACGAAGGATGAACAAGGGAGGGGAGAATTTTTTGAAAGAACCGGGGAAAAATCAGTTATGAAACAGGCCCTAAAATGACATCGGCTGATTACCGTCTCTGCAATTATCTTTCTTTTGTAAACCAGCCAGCGCGATGCTAGAATAAATCTAAATTGTTGAGACAGTCAGGGGTCTAAAATATTGGCGTCAACTCCCAGAAAAATTGAAAGGGTGTTCCTTCTCTTCCCGCCGGTCCGGCTTTACAAGGAGACGATGAAGCTGGTTTTTCCGCCTCTGGGAGTGAGCTATATCGCCTCGGTCATCCGCAATGATGTTGAGGTCAAAATTATGGATGCGGTTGCGGAGGGCTTCTACAACGAGTCGGAGCTGGATGAGGATTTTTTGATGTACGGCTCCCGCTATGAGGACATCATCCGCCGGATCGAGGATTACAAGCCTGATATTGTCGGCATAACCTGCCTTTTTTCCTCCGTGTTCCCCATCGTTCGCGAAGTATGCAAGAGATTGAAAACGCTGGACAAAAACATTATAACCATCACCGGGGGCACCTATCCTTCGTTTATGGCCTCCGAGCTTCTGGCTAAAGAATCGGACCTGGATATGATTGCGCTCGGCGAGGGTGAATACACCATGCGCGACCTTATCCGCGGGCTCCGAGCCGGCGAAGACCTTTCCCGGATCCAGGGCCTGGCCTTCAAGCAAAACGGAAATATCCGGCTCAACCCCAGAACGAAATTAATTGAAAATCTTGATGAGATTCCATTCCCGAGCAGAGACCTCTTGCCTATGGACTTGTATCCCAGGATCATCGTGCCCCACAGCTTCAGCGCCAAAGATAAAATGAACACGCCGATGATAACTTCTCGCGGCTGCCCGGCTAAATGCAGCTTCTGTTCCTCAAGCAGGTTCTGGGGATACCGGTTCAGATGGCGCAGCCCCGCGAATGTGCTGGACGAGGTTGAGGAGCTGGTGAGCAGATGGGGGATCAAGGAGATCCAGTTTGAGGATGACAATCTGACGGCCAACAAGAAACGGGCCAAGGATATTTTTCGGGGCATAATTGAGCGGGGCTACAAGATTTCCTTTAACCTGCCCAACGGCGTCGCCATCCAGACCCTGGACCAGGAGATGATCAGCCTGATGAAGCAGGCGGGATGCTATGAGGTCACGCTTGCGTTTGAAAGCGGGTGCCAGGAGGTTCTGGACAACATAATCAATAAACCGCTCAACCTGGATAAAGCCAGAGAATTAACCCGGCTGATTCACGAGAGCGGAATCCGCACCAACGCCTTCTATATCTTCGGCTTTCCGGGCGAGACCATCGGCCAGATCCGGGAAACTTTCCGCTTCGCGCGCGAGGTCAAAACCAATATGGCATATTTTTTCATAGCCAATCCGCTTCCCGGCACCGAACTTTACGAAAAGGCAAAAACCGAAGGCCTTCTGCCGGATGACTTCAATTTTGAAAACCTGACCTTCACCAAATACATCTATAAGTCCGGAGACCTTGACGGCCGGCAGATGGAGCGGATGGCCGGACGCGAGTTCGCTAAATACACGGTAATCAGTTTTTTCCGCCACCCCTGGATTATTTTCAAGAAGGCCTTCATTGACTTCGTGTTCCGCCGGCCCAGATATACCGTGGGGCTCTTGATCAGGGTCTATCGCCGAAATCTCAAATGAAAGAAGAGCAGAAAATAATTTCCCGCCCAGAATGGCTGCGAGTGCTGGGCCTGCTCATCCTGCTCAAGCTCGTCATCCTCGCCGTCTTCGCCTACAGCCATCACTATCTGCCCCGGGCAAAATACGACGGCGAACTCTGGATGGTAAGACCGGGCACAACCCTGGCTGAAAACCTGGCCAATTGGGACGGCGCCTGGTTCATAAGGCTGGCCGCGATCGGATACCAAAAAATCACCAGCGGAGATTATGACCTCGCGGCTGAGACCCAAAGGCTCAAGGTTATAGACCAGCTTGGAGTGGAAGACGGCGTTGAGCGAAAATTCGCATACCGCCACTGGCCTTTGTTTCCCTGGCTGATCAAAGCTGTTGCGCCGGCCCTGGGCAGAAATTATCTGGCCGCAGGCATCGTCATCGCCAACCTTTTCTATTTCCTCTACGGCATCTTCTTTTACAAGCTCGCCAGGATGGATTTTTCCGGGCAGACATCTCTCTTTGCGCTGGCACTGGCGCTGATTCACCCGGGCGCATACAGCCTGACCGCGGTCTACAATGAGCCGGTGTTCCTTTTTTTTGCGGCCGCAAGCCTGTATTTCATCCGCAAAGATAAATATTTTTTCTCCGGGCTCTGCGCGGGACTTGCGAGTATGACCAGAATCGAAGCGGTGGTGCTTTATGTCCCGATCATCTACGAGTATCTGCGCGGGACCGCGGGCGAAAATCCGGGGCTTATGGCCCCGCTCAGAGCCAAAAATATCGCCGCCAGCTTTTCCCGGATTTGCCGCGAGCCAAGTTCACTCTGGCTTCTGCTTGCTCCCGCGGGAGGCCTGGCTGTTCTTATCTATTTCCAAATGATCAGCGGCAACGCTTTTATTTTTGTGCAGGTTCACGAGGCCAACATCTACGGCCACTTTGGCTTTCCCTGGCAGATGCTCTATGCCACCTACTTGAAAGGCCCGGACACTTATCTAAAGGAATTGCCGCTGCATACCCTGCTTTTGCTTGCGATTATTTTCAGCTTCCGGAAAATCCCCTGGACCTGGTGGGTTTGGATGGCTGGCTTCTGGCTTTTTTACACCACCAACGGAAATCACTCCTACCTCCGCTACCAGGTTATGGCCGCGCCGATGTTTCTCGCGCTCGCAAAAACCCTCGAGCAAAGGCCGGCTTTGAAGCTTGCGTACACTGTCGCCAGCGCGGGAGTAATGGCCTTTTTTGCGGGGATGTATATTAACGGCTATTGGGTGGCATAATGGAGAAGCCGGGAAAGACAGAGATGAAAGTGTTGATTATGGGCGGGGGACCCGCGGGTCTGGCCGCAGGCAAAATCCTTACCGGCCATTCAACCCGGACCATCGTTTTTGAAAAAGATGACGAGGTCGGCGGACTTTCCCGAACCCATTCCCACAACGGATTCCTGTTTGACCTCGGCGGGCACCGCTTTTTTACCAAGAAGAACGAGCTTGATGAGTTCATCCAGAGACTGATGGTGGACGAGCTGATCAATGTCAAGCGCTCGAGCAAAATTTATTTTATGAACAAATATTTCGAATACCCGCCCACTTTTCTGAACGCGCTCATCGGCCTGGGGCCTTTGGTCAGCGCCCAAATCTTTCAGAGCTTTATGAAAGAAAAACTTGCCTTCTCAAAAAAGCCGGCGGTCACGCTTGAGGACTGGATGGTGAGCCAGTTTGGCTGGAAGATGTATGAGCTTTTTTTCAAGACTTACACGGAGAAGGTCTGGGGAGTTCCTTGCAGCCAGGCCTCCGCGGCTTGGGCCGCGCAGAGAATAAAGGGGATGAGCCTGCTCTCAACCATCAAGGAGACCATTCTTCCCAGCAGGAAGGACCGGCCGGTGAGCCTGATCCCGCATTTTACATATCCCGCGCACGGGATCGGGAGAATCAGCGAGCGGCTCAAGCAGGAGATCGAAAAGAAAAACGAGGTGCGACTGAATTCCCGGGTCAGCAAAATTCTGCACGATGGAAAACGGATCACCGGCCTTCTGATCAAAAACCGCGAAGGCAAAGAATATGTTGAGCAAGGCACGCATTATCTCTCCAGCATACCGGTGACGGAATTGATCCAGGACTTTGATCCGCCCGCGCCGGGCGAGGTGATTGAAGCCTCAAAACAGCTTCGATACCGGGACCTGTTGATCGTGGTTTTGATGTTCGACTCGGAGCGAATAACCAAAGACACCTGGATTTATATCCCGGACCCGAGCATCCAGTTCGGAAGGCTCCACGAACCCACCAACTGGAGCCCGGCCATGAGCCCGCCCGGAAAAACCAGCCTGGTCTTTGAATACTTCTGCTTTGAAACCGACCCCATCTGGAGAAAACCGGACCAGGAGCTGGCGCAATACACCATCGACCAGTTCACCAAAATCAGGCTGGCGCCGGGCGCGGAGAAAAAAATCATTGACTTTTGCGTGGTGCGCGCGAAGAAGGCTTACCCTATGCACGAGCTGGGCAAGGAGCCGATGCTGGAGACCATCAAAAATTTCATCAAAAGATTCCCCAACCTCATGCTCATGGGCAGATACGGCATGTTCATTTATAACAACCTTGATCACTCGATGGAGACCGGCATCCGCGCCGCGCAAAACCTTCTCGGCGCCAGCCACGATCTGGAAGAGGTTTTGAAAAGAGACGAATACCTGGAGATAAAGTATCCGGAAAATGAGTGAAGCTCAGAAATGCGAACTGTGCGGCGCAACCGAGCGCAAAATGTATCTGCCCGGGGTTTACGCCTATCGGGGAAAGGATTATGACCTGGTGCAGTGCAAATCCTGCGGGCTGGTTTTTGTGCATCCCTTTCCGGACCTGGAGACAATCAAAAGTTTCTACGACCAGAGATATTTTGAGTCGGACTTCGCCTGCGGAATGTATGACAAAAGCTACCTGGAGAGCGACTCGACCAGGGTGGAAGAGTACCGGGAGATGCTCGGCTTCATCCAGAATTACAAGCAATCCGGCCGGCTGCTTGAGGTTGGCTGCGCAGGCGGAAGTTTTTTGTATTACGCGGCTCGCGCCGGCTTCGATGTCCAGGGAGCGGATATTTCCGACTGGGCCGTGAATATCGCGAAAAGCCAATTCGGCCTGGATGTCCTCAAGGGCAGGCTCCTGGACCTGAAGCTCAATCCTGAAACTTATGATGTCATTTTTTTGAGCGACCTCCTCGAGCACGAGCCTGAACCCAACAAGTTTCTGGCCGAAGTCCGAAGGCTTATGAAGCCGGACGGCGCTGCGGTCATCAAGGTGCCGGTCTATGTCAACTCTTTTTATTACCGCCTGGTCCGGCTGCTTCCCTGGAGCTGGACCCTGGGCAAGCTGGACACCAGGCTTTTGCAGGCGCTCAAGGTTTCCAGCCGCGCGCCCAAGTTTCCGCCCTATCACCTCTTTGAATATTCGCCCGCGACTCTGGCCCGGCTTTTTAAAAATTGCAGGCTCAGGATTGTCGAGCAAAGAAACTCCCTGATCGTGCCCGAGTTTTTGGAGACGCAGCGGCCGGACTTTGCCGCGCGGCTGATCTGGATCGGCTTTCTCAGTCTGCGCGGGCTGATCAAAAAACTGAACATTCCGGGCGGGCATGCGATTGTTTTTGCCAGGAAGGCATAGGCTATGCGGCGCATCGCTTTGATTGAGAGCGGGGTGAGCGATCCCCGGAAATTTGTCTATCAGGTTTATCCTCCCCACGGCCTGATGTATATAGCCTCCTTTTTGCGGGCAAAAAGGCCGGAAATCCAAATCAAGATTTTTGACCTGATGATCACCAGGCAGAGCGAGACCGATATTCTTCGCGGGCTGAAAGATTTCTCGCCGGAGCTGGTCGGCATCCACGCCATGCACTTCCAGGCAAAATCAGCGCACCGGATTGCGCGGATGGTGAAAGAAAAGCTGAACGCGGCGGTGGTGATCGGCGGCCCTTACCCCAGCTCCGAGCCCGAGGCCGCGCTTTCAGACCAAAACATTGATGTCGCGGTTCGGGGCGAAGGCGAGATAACTTTTGGGGAACTTATTGAGCGGCTGGAATCGGGCCGAGGCCTCGCCGGCCTTGCCGGCGCGGCCTACCGCAAAGACGGCAAGGTGGTGATCGAGCCGGACCGTGATTTCATTCCCGATCTTGACCAGATTCCTTTCCCGGCCTGGGACCTCATCGACCTTCAAAGATTTTTCGACTGGAAAGTGCTCACCCAGAACGACATCCGCTGGCGGAAAGAGCTTGCCACCCTTTTCACAAGCCGGGCCTGCCCTTACGGCTGCATCTTCTGCCACAATATGTTCGGCAAGCGCTTCCGGGCGAGGAGTCCGGAGAATGTTCTGGAGGAGATAAGGCTGCTTTATGAAAAATTCGGCGTGCGGGAGATTCATGTCATTGATGATTGTTTCAACTTTGATGTGGAGCGGGCGAAACGGATCTGCCGGATGATTGTGGATTCCAGGATGGACATCAAGTTCGCGTTTCCCAACGGCATCCGCGGGGACCGGCTGGACCGGGAACTGATCCAACTGCTCAAGGCCGCAGGGGTTTACAAGGTTAATTTCGGGATTGAGACCGGCTCGGAGCGAATCCAGAAAATGATCCACAAGAATATCGATTTGGGAAAAATCAAGGCCAACATCGAGATGGTGACCGGGGCTGGAATTTTTACCCACGGCTTTTTCGTGATGGGCTTCCCGGGCGAGACAGAGGCGGACCTGAAAGCGACCATCAGCTTCGCGGTCAATAGCCGGCTGCACACGGCCGGATTCGCGCTGCTTACGGCTTTTCCGCGCACCCGGGTGCGGGAGATAGCCGAGGAGATGGGAAAGCAGGTCGCGTTTGAGAGTGAGGACACCTCTTATGCCCGGATCGCCTGCAACCTGACCGAGGTTTCGGATAAGCGGCTCTGGGCCAATCATCGCAAGGCTTACTGGACTTTTTATTTCCGGCCTCCTCAGGTTTTAAGAATTCTCGGCTCCATGCCCAACAAGTGGATGCTGCCCCGGCTTTTGCTGGCTCATTTCAGGCTGAAATTTTTATGATCAATTTTGGAAAACATAAAAAATTTTTGCTCGGCCTCGGCTTCGGGGCTTTGATCGCGGTGTCGGTTGGAGTAAGGCTGCCCCATTTCAAAACCATGCATCCATACTTTTATTATTACGACGAATGGCGCCAGGCCAATCAAAGCCTGAAACTGATCCGCAACAAAACCTTGAACCCGGACTGGTTCCTTTATCCTCATTTCTCCCTCTATCCCACCGCGTTGGCATACGCGGCTTATTTCTTCGCGACCAATTTCAGAGAAATAATCGCTCAAAAAAGCCTTGCGCCCGCATTCGAGGCGGCCCAAAAAATGGATGAGCTGAGCTGGCAGGCTTTGCTTATTGAGCGCATCTGCTTTTTCTGTTTCAGCATGCTTTCGGTGATCGGCTTTTTCTTTCTGGCCAGGAGCCTGCTCGGAGACGGCTTCGGCCTGGCCGCATCATTCATCTACAGCCTGTTTCCGCTTGCCGTAACCTTTTCCCATATCGCCAAGGTTGACACCTTTGTGGTCTGCTTCGGGATATTGGCTCTTCTTTTTGAGGTCAGGCTGCTCAGGCAAGGCCGAGCCCGGGACTATGTTTTATCCGCGTTTTTTGCCGCGCTCACCTTTGACAGCAAGGTCAACTACGACGCGGTTCTGTCCTTTTTCGTCGCCATGTTCCTGCGAGCTGCGAATGAGAATGCGCGGCCTTTAAAGGCGATGCTTGACCGCCGGGTTATCTATGCCGTGTCTGCCCTGGCGGCCACAATGATCCTGGCCAATCCCTTTTACTTCGCGCATCTTAACCGGGCGTTCCAGGATGCCAGCTGGCTCATATACTCGGTCTCCTGGATTCCGTATTACCATTTTTATCCCCAGCACTGGTGGCTGGACAAATACTATTACGCGCTCACGGTCATTATTCCCGCGATGGCCGGAGTCCCGGTCTGGGTTCTGGCCCTGGCCGGCATCGCCTATAAAATAGTAAAAATCGACTTCAAGGAATGGTTTCTTATGCTCTTCAATTTTTTCTCGTTCGGATACACCTTCACCAACTTTATGCATTTCCCTTATCTCACTTTTTATTTCCTGCCCCTGATCGCGCTTTTCTGCGGGCTAACTATCCAGTTGATCTACCGGCATCGCGGGAGAGCGGGCAAAATAGCCGGCCTGGCCGTGCTGGCTTTGATCTTGCTGATCAGCTTTCATCGCCGGGATTTTTATCAGTTGACTAATTTCCAGGCATTTGACACCGCGGGGAAATGGATGGCAAAAGAATTAAAGCCGGGGAGCAAGCTGATATCCTTCTCGGTGCATCCGCCGGGGCCCGGGCTCAACCGGTTAGAGGCCAAGCAGGTCTGGCCCCAGGACTTGTCCCGGAAAATGATCGTCAGGGAAAACCCCGAATATATTTTGGTCAGCGCCTGGGATTTCGCGGGGTTTAACAAATACTACCGGAACAAAATCCCCATCGCCAAATACTATCACGAGCTGCTTGACGGCCAGTGGGGTTATAAAGTCATTCATCATTTCCCGGTCAGCTATCCGGGAGACTGGTGGTATCAATTGCTCGATTCGGAATTTATCGTGGACTTAATCTTGTTAGAAAAGGTACATTGAGATGAAAGTTCTGCTCTTAAATCCTCCCTGGCATAACAAGCCCAAGAGCCTCTGGCGCGGAATCGGAGGAGTGATGCCTCCGCTCGGTCTGGGCTATCTTGCCGCGATGCTGCTCAAGGAAAAGATCCCGGTCGAGATCCTGGACCTGAACGCTTACGAGAAACCTCCCGAGGCCCTGGCTGACTTTCTGAAAGACCATAGCTATGACTGGATTGGAATCACCGCCACCACTAATCTTGTGCCCTCGGCCCGAAAACTCGCGCAAGCGGCCAAAAGCCGGCTGCCCCATGCAAAAATCCTGATGGGCGGGGTGCATCCGACTCTTTTGCCGGAGGAAATCCTGGACTGGCCCGAGGTTGATTTTGTTCTTCGGGGCGAGGGCGAGCACGGCATTGTTGAGCTGATCAAGGGCAATCCGGTCCAGGCCGTCAAAGGCTTAAGCTGGAAGAACCAGGGCCAGATTATCCATAACCCGGAGCGCGAGATGATCCCGGACCTGGACCAGATTCCTTTCCCGGCCTGGCACCTTTTGCCGGTTAAAAAATATGTGCCTCCGCTCGGCGGATACCGAAACCTTCCCGCGGTGAGCCTGATCACCTCGCGCGGCTGCTCGGGCGCCTGCACCTATTGCAATAACTTTTTCGGCCAGCGGGTGAGGAAACGGAGCGCGGAGAATGTTGTCGCCGAGCTCAAGATGCTGGTAAAAGAATACGGCATCCGCGAGATTTATTTTTACGATGACAGCTTCACCGAGTTTCCGACCAAGGTCATTGAGCTTTGCAAGAAAATGGTCGCGGAGAAGCTCAACCTTTCCTGGAGCTGTTTTGCGCGGGTCAACATCGTCAACGAGGATTTGCTCCGGGCCATGAAAGAAGCCGGCTGCCATCACATTTCCTACGGCGTGGAGTCCGGAAACCCGGAGCTGCTTGACCGGATCAGCAAGAAGGTCAACCTGGAGAAAATCCGGGACACCGTCGCGCTCACCAAAAAGGTCGGGATTGACATCCTGCTCGGATTTATGCTCGGGCTTCCGGGCGAAACAAAAGAAACCATGGAGCAGTCGCTCAAGTTCGGCCTGGAGCTGGACCCGGATATGATCATCTTTGACATTACAACCCCCTTCCCGGGCACGGCTCTCTATGATTGGGCCGACGGCAATGGATGCCTCAAAACCAAAGAATGGGATGAGTATGACCTGTACACGATGGTTATGAACCTGCCCACGGTGAGTGAGCAGGAGGTCAGGGAATTTTACTCCCGGGCCTATCGCGTGTTTTATTTCCGGCTGGGGTATTTGTTGAAGCGCTTTTTCAAAATGAGGACCTGGCTGGATTTCAAGCAGAACCTGGCCGCGTTTTTGCTTATGCTCAGGGTTTAGGGAGATGGCGAAAAAAATATCGATAGTTATTCCGGCCTACAATGCGGAGGCGACGATTGAGGCCACGGTCAACTCCGTGCTCAAGCAGAAATGCCGGAGTGAAATTGAAGTGATCGTCGGGGATGATGCCTCCAAGGACTCAACCCGGGAGATTGTCGGGAGACTTCCGGCCCGGCTGGTTGCGCTGGAAAAGAATTCCGGCGCGGGCACGGCTCGAAACCGGGGCGCGGCTAAGGCTTCGGGAGAGATTCTCGTGTTTCTGGATGCGGATGTTTATCTGGAGCCGGGCTCGCTCCAGATCATTGAACAATTTTTTGACCGGCACCCGGAGTACTCGGCCGCGGTCGGAAATTACGCGGTCATTCCCGTGGACAAGGATATCTGCTCCTTTTACCACAACTTCCTGACCTTGTATCATCACGATCTGCTCGGCAAGGATGTTGAGTGGCTGTGGGGCGCGCTGAGCGCGGTTCGCAAGGAAGATTTTGACCGGCTGCGCGGGTTCTCTGAAGCCTATCCGGGCGCGAGCGTCGAAGACCTGGAGCTCGGCTATCGCTTAAGCGAGGCGGGCAAAAAAATCCGCTACCTGGATGAGCTGAGGGGGGTTCATGCGCGCAAGTTCACCCTAGGCAAGATGCTTTACAACGATTATCACAAGGCGGTTCTGGGCGTGAAGCTCTACTGGAAAATGAACCGGTCGGGCCGGCACCGGCACGGCTTTTCCAGCGCCAAGAACGGCCTTAATGTCGCGCTCTGCGGCTTGGGCTGGCCGGCTTTGCTGGCCCTGTTTATTGGCATCCCCTGGCCGCTGATTGTCCTGCTCGCGCTTTTCGGGTGGCTCAATTTCAATTTCTACCGCTACATCTGGAAGCGCTCGGGCGCGCTTTATTTGATCGCGTCGGTGCCGCTGCACTGGGTTTGCTTCAATACCATTGCCGCGGGGGTGGCAGCCGGAATAGCCGGCCTGGTTTTGGGCAAAGGGCTGGAAAGCAAATCGAGGTGGATTTGATGCTTGAGTTTTTGCCCTGGCTCAAATATTTCCTGCCTGGAGCCGGGACCCGGCCCATTTACCTTATTTTTTTTGTGACCTCAAAATGCATGGGCAGATGCCGGCACTGCTTTTACTGGCAGTCGCTCAACCAGCCGGAAAACCCGCTCGGCCTTGACGAGATCGAAAAGTTCAGCAAAAGCGCGGGAAGGCTTTTGCAGCTCACGCTCACGGGCGGGGAGCCGCTTCTGCGGGAAGACCTTGGGGAAATGATAAAAATTTTCTGCCGCGTGAATAAGCCTTTCAATCTCGGTCTCGCCACCAGCGGCTTTCACCCGGAGCGGCTGGAAAAAATAATGCGCGATGTGCTTGAGCAAACGGCTGATACCAGCTTCACCGTTGGTCTTCCGATTGAAGGCCCGCCCGAGCTGAATGATCAAATCCGGGGCATCAACGGATTTTTCGACAAGACCTCCGCGAGCATAAAGGCGCTCAAGGCGCTGAAAAAAGGCTATCCGCGGCTGACCGTTTTAGTTGACATAACCGCTTCGCGCTATAATCAGGAGCAGCTGGCTGAGACCTATTTTCTGGTCAGGGACCAGCTGCAGCCGGACCTGATCAATCTGATCATCACCCGGGGAGAGCCCAAGGACCCGGAAGCCCGCGAAGTGGATGCCCGGATAATAAGCGAGGTTACTCGGCTTATGGAGGATGACATTCGTTCCGGGAAGATCCCCGGGTATAATTTCAGCCCGCGGCTTCTCCAGGCCAAGGATATAATCTTGCGCCGGGCCGCGCTCTCGATTTTTCAGGGGGAGCAAAAGAGGTTTCGCTGCCAGGCCGGAGACCTGATCGGCGTGGTTTATCCTGAGGGCGGAGTTTATCCGTGCGAGCTTTGGCAAGAGGCGATGGGAGAGCTTCGAGGCTCGGACTATGACCTGAAAAAAATCTGGGCCTCTGCTCAGGCCGAGAAAATCAGAAACCAGATCAAGGCTCGCAACTGCGTCTGCTACCACCAGTGCTTTTTAAGTCCGGGCCTGTTTTTTGACCCGCTTTACCTGCCATCGCTTTTGGCCGAGGCTCTCAGGATAAGGGGCGGAAAATGAAGCTCGTTAACCGCTACATTCTCCAGGAACTGGTAAAACTTTTCCTCGCCGTGCTGCTGGTCATCAGCGTCGGGTTTGTGATCCAGCGGCTTATTTTCCTGACCGAGTGGTCAATGCACCGGGGCGTGGGCATCGCCGGGGTTTTAAAACTGCTTGTGTGTCTCTTTCCGAGTCTGTTCCTGACCGCAATTCCTCTCGTAAGCCTGTTTGTGATCATCATCGCTCTCTCCCGGCTGAGCGAAGACAACGAGTTGGTGGTGATGATGTCCTCCGGCAGAGATTTGCTCTCGCTCGCCAAACCGATCCTGTTTTTTTCGCTGTTCTGCGCGGTCTTCACCGGCTACCTCGCTTTTTTTCTTGCGCCCTGGTCAATCCGCCGGTTTGAGACCATCCGCTGGGACCTGGTTGAGACCAAATCGGAGCAAGCCCTGCCTACCCAGACCTTTGTTGACTTCAGCGGAGACAGCCAGATTTACATTCAGGACAAGACTGAGCAGGGGCTGGAAAAACTTATCATCATTCAAACGGGCGAATCCGACTGGCCGTTCAGCGGGTCAGCCGACAGCCGGAATATTATTTTCGCCAACCGCGCTCGGATAGAGAATCATCCCGAAAAATTAGAGAGCCGGCTCTTGCTTGAGAACGGAGCTTTTATCTCTCACCAGGACCAGCCGGAACTGGACCAGTTTGTCCAATTTGAAAAAGCCGCGGCCAGGATCGATATCGGGGGCGCGGAAAGGCTGAAAGACCGGCTCGCTCACCAGGTTCGGTCGTCCTCCACAGGAAGGCTTTTAACCATAACCAAGGATCACGAGTTAACCCGCCAAGACAAGTGGGGAAACAAAACCCGCGTCACTCTGGTTGAGGATGCGCGGATCGAGTTGAACCAGAGAATAAGCCAGGTCTTATCCTGCCTTTTGCTCGGTCTCTGGGGACTGGGATTGGGGATCAAACCTCCGAGAACCAGCCGGACCGTGTCTTATATTCTCGGAGCCTCAGCCGGGTTCGGCTTTTATTATTTGAATGTCCTTTTCACGGCGCTTGCTTTCAAAAAGATGCTTCCCATTGAGATGGCGCTTTTCAGCCCATCGATCCTGATCCTCTTGAGCGGCGCCTGGCTTTTGAGGGAGCGCCTCCAAGGCCGCGAGCCTCTTAACTTCCTTTACCAGCTTGACCAATATGTCCGGCAGCGGCGGACGGAGAAAAAAACCGGATGAAAGTCCTGGACAAATACATCCTGAAACATTTCCTGGTCATCCTGGTTGTCTCCAGCCTGCTCTCGGTTCTGCTTTTTCTTCTGGTGAGCGTGCTTGACAGCCTCGGCTCCCTGATGGTCCGCAAGCAGATGAGCCTGGTTCAAATCGTTCAATATTTCAGCTACCAGATTCCCCAGATGGCTTATTACGCCGCGCCCCTTTCCGTTCTCTTCGGCCTGCTCCTGACCCTGAGCGTGCTCGGAGCCAGGAGCGAGCTCACTGTTATTCGAGTTTCCGGAGCAAGCTGGTGGCAGATTACGCGCTGGCCTCTGATCTTTACAATCGTTTACACCTGGCTGATTTATCTCATCGGCGGATACATCATCCCGTTGGCAAACCAGAAAAGCAAATCGTTCGAGAGCGCGCAAATCGAAAAAGAGAGCACGCTGCCGGGCTCCAACCTCTGGGTTTTTTACCGCCAGGACCCGGAAAAACAGTCAGCCATCTACATCAAGCTTTATCTGCCAGGCCGCAAATCCGGGATCGACCAGGCGCGAGGAATTGCTTGGTTCCGGCTTGATTCCAGTTTTTTTCCGGTCCGGGAAGTTATCGCGGAGCGGGGTTATTATCTGGGAGGGTATGAATGGCTTTTGTTCCGGGCCAGGATTTTCAATTACAGCCGGAACTCCGCTCCGGTTATTGAGAAAAAGTTTATGCTTTTCGAAGAGCTTCCGGTCAAGCCCAAAAATTTCCTCTCTTTCCAGAAATGGCCCGGGGAACTTTCCCTGCCCGAACTTGACCGCCAGATCCGGAACCTCAGTAAACTGGGGTTTGACCCCCGCGAATACCGCGTCGAATATGCAAGCAGATCTTCCGTCCCGGTCGCGTGTCTCATCCTGTTCGCTCTTGCTCTGGGCCTGTCCATCCGGGTGCGCAGGCCGCAAGGGATTTACCTTAACCTGGCCTGGGCGCTCGTGATCACTTTCTCTTACTTTGCGATTATGGCCGAGTGTCTTTCGCTGGGCAAAAGCGGAAAGCTCCCGCCTCTGCTTTCAGCCTGGGCCGGCAATATCCTTTTTGCGGCTGTGGCCGTCTACCTCCTGAGGGGCAGGGAGCGAGAATAGTTAAAAAGGCAGCCGCAGCCTCCCCAGAATCATCTATAATCCAAAACGATTATTTCCTGCTTCTCCGGCAGCTTGTCTATCGTGTATTCGTTCCCCTTGACCCTCACAACATTATTCTTGCCCGCCAGGAATTTATCCACGCCCTCGAGCTGGATGTTCAATGCCGGGGTCTTGTAGTGCATCGGGAAAACCAGCCTGGGATTGAGCTGGCTGATGACTGTGTCCGCTCCTTTGGCGTCAATGGTGTATACACTTCCGACCGGGATCAGCAAAACATCAACCCTGCCGATTTTTTTGATCTGAGCCTCGGTCAGGGGCCGGCCCAAATCCCCAAGGTGAGCGAGCCGAAGCCCGGGCATCTCAATCACCATAATCGTGTCTTTGCCCCGCGATGCCTCCGCCTCGCTTTCATAATGGAGCGCGGCAACATCGTAGATTCTGGTGTCCTTGAACTTGACATCAAACAAGTTGTAGTCCTGGGTTTTCGGGTTCAGGCCGTGGAAAACCTCGGGATTGCCCTTTGCCATTTGGACATAGTTGTGGTCGTAATGCTCGTGGGTGACCAGCGCCAGATCAGGCCGGAGCTCCGGCTCCGGATAGCCGATCTCGGGGCTGAAGGGATCGGTCACAATTTTCAGGCCCGCGGGCGAAGTGAGCAGAAAGCAGGACTGGCCGAACCACTGGACCTTGACCGCGGCTTTTGAGAGGCCGGGCGCAAACGAGAGCGCCAGCAAAATCGCGGCGAAAAAAATTATTCCCTTCATCGCCTTCCTCCTTCCTGTCCTGCGCAGTCCCCCCGCGAGGCGGGGCGCGACGGAGCAGGATGCGTCTGATGTCTATTTGACCACCCGGAAATAAAAAACCATCTTGCTCTGCCCGAGCTCGATCTCATCCTCGTTCCTGATCTTGACCGCGCTCACCAGCGCGCCGTTGACCCGGGTGCCGTTGGTGGAGGCCAAATCCTTGATCGTGATTTTGTCTTTGGAATGGACTTCGATCTGCGCGTGGCGCTGGCTCACAGACTCGTCATCCAAAACGATGTCCGAGGCTTTTCGGCCGATCACCGTGCTGCGAGATTTAAGCCGGAAACGCTGCCCCTTGTTCGGCCCGGAAACAACCTCCAAAACCGCCTGGTATTCCTCCGGCAGACCGGGGTTGAAAAGGCCCCTTTCCAGGGCCGCGGTCTGTTCCTCAAACCCTGGCGATGGCCGCCCAGCCGCTTGTTTATCGATCTCAGCCGTGGCCGGCTCCTGGTAAAGCGCATACGGGTCGCTAACCAGGCTGAAAAGAAGCTTGCTCTCCCCGATTTTTATCTCGTCCAGGTTCTGGAGCGGGCAGCTCGCACATTGCTCGCCGTTGACGAAAGTGCCGTTGGTCGAATTGTTGTCATAAAGAAGGATGTCATCCCGGCCAACCTCAATCGTGCAGTGTTTGCCGCTGATGGTGGGGTCCTTCAAAATGATGTCGCAGCTTTTTCTGCCGATGGTGGTGAGCAGTTTTTTCAGCTCAAATTTTTTGCCCGCCTCAGGGCCTTCCAGAACTTCAAGGTAAATCTTTAAATTGGCCGGTAAATCCCCCTCCGGCTTCTTCCCTTCCCCGCTCGGTATCTTGGTGTCGTCCGGCATCGATTCCTATCTTAAGAACAATAGCTCGCCCCGTCAACTGAATTTGAAAACTCGGAAGATCCATCCCGCGCCCGGACAGGCTTGGCTCTCAGCCCTGCTCAGGGGCTGACGGTCTATTCTTTCCCGCCGTTTTTGCGCAGCAATTCCGCAACCGCCTCGTTTTTATTTTTGATCGCTCTTCCCAAAGGGGTAAGACCATCTTCATCCTTGGCATTAATATTCGCCCCCTTCGCAATCAGAAGCTCCGCAACATCCTTGCTGCCAGTAGAGGTTCCCGCATAATGCAGCAAAGTCAATCCCATGTTGTTCTTGATGTTGACATCCACTCCTTTCGCAATCAGAAGCTCAGCAACATCCTTGTGGTCAGACTCTGCCGCCCAATGCAGCGGGGTCATTCCATCCTTGTCCTTGGCGTTGACTTTTGCTCCCTTTGCAATCAGAAGCTTGGCAATATCCTTGTAGCCCCACTCCGCTGCATAATGCAGCGGAGTCCGTCCATCCTTGTCCTTGGCGTTGACATCCGCTTCCTTTACAATCAGAAGCTCAGCTCTATCCTTGTGGGCTCCACACAGCGCATGATGCAGCGGGGTCGCTCCATCCTTGTCCCTGGCGTTGACTTTTGCTCCCTTTGCAATCAGAAGCTCGGCAATATCCTTAGATTCCGCGCTGCCATGGGGACCATACTCTGCCACATAATGCAACGGAGTTTTTCTATCTATGTCCTTGGCGTTGACATCCGCTCCCTTTTCAATCAGAAGCTCGGCAACTTCCTTATCCACCGCACAATGCAGCGGAGTCCGTCCATCCTTGGTCTTGGCGTTGACATCCACTCCCTTTGCAATCAGAAGCTCAGCAATATCCTTGTCGCGCTTACCCGCCGCAGAATGCAGCGGGGTCCATCTATCCTTGGTCTTGGCGTTGACATCCGCTCCCTTTTCGATCATAAGCGCGGCAACTTCTTTTCGCCCGAAAAGCACCGCAGAATGCAGCGGAGTCCCTTCATGTTTGGCCTTAGCGTTGACATTCGCTCCTTTTGCAATCAAAAGCTCGGCAATATCCTTAGATCTGTAAAACGCCGCAGTATGCAGCGGAGTAGATTCAATGTCGTCCCTGTCGTTGACCAATTGCGGGTGTTTTTCCAGCAGGGCTCTAACCTTAGACCAATCTCCTTTTTCTACCGCATTATAAAGACCAAGACGCGCTCCTGCCAAAGTCAATAATTTACCGTTGGTCATCTCTGCCCCTCCTTCATTGTTTATTCAAATAATTTCCCACTATTTCAAATCTTATCGGGCCTCATATTTTTGTCAAAATTGATGGGCTTGTTCTCAGTGTGAAAATCCGGTTAACCATCCGCTCTGGTGAAGCGGTTGAATAAATTATTGACGCGGCAAAAGTTATCTTGTGGAAATATTCGCCCAAGCCTTAATCTCGAGCGGGGCGAAGCAGGATGCGTCTTTGCGGCAAGGGCACCCTCCTTCGATAAATCTTCGGAGGGCAGGCAGCCCTTGACCAAACCTGAATTCCGTTTAGACAAAATTTTTGAATTCTTTGCGCTCTTCGCGCCTTTGCGGTGAAAAGCAAAAATAATTTTCTTCTCTGCGCCCTCTGCGTCTCTGCGGTGCAAAATTTTTTGGTTTTATTTTGAAATTGCTTTACATAAGTCTGCCCCATTATATAATCGGAAAAATGCTCACGAGAAAAGCCGAGGCGGATAAATTTTATGGCTAAGCGTCTTAGAATCCGCTTTCAGGGCGCGGTTCAGGGGGTAGGCTTCCGGCCCCATATCTTCCGCCTGGCAAAAGCGCACAAGCTCTCCGGCTGGGTGAGCAACGACCCCGGGGGAGTGACGGCTGAAGTTGAGGGAAAACCTGAAGAGATCGACCAATTTCTGAAGGAATCTGTTGAAAAAGCTCCTGTTCTGGCGCGGATAAAATCCACTGAGCGGACCGAAATCGAGCCGGTCGGAGACAAGAATTTTATCATCCGGGAATCCGACCAAAGCCAGGTTGTTTCAACCCAGGTCTCGCCTGATGCGGCCACCTGCCGGGATTGTTTGAAGGAACTTTTTGACCCCAAAGACCGCAGATACCGCTACCCGTTCATCAACTGCACCAACTGCGGTCCCCGCTTCACCATCATTAAAAAAATCCCTTATGACCGGCCGTTCACGACAATGAAGGCCTTCAAGATGTGCAAGAACTGCCAGGCGGAATACGATAACCCGTCCAATCGAAGATTCCACGCCCAGCCCAACGCATGCCCGGTCTGCGGGCCGAAACTGGAACTGATCGATCGGAAGGGGAAAAAAATAAAAGGCGACCCCATCCAGGAGGCCGTAAGACTGCTCAAGGCTGGAAAGATCATTGCTGTAAAAAGCCTGGGCGGATACCAGCTTGCGTGCGATGCGCTGAACGAAAACGCGGTGCGGACTCTGCGTGCGCGCAAAACCAGGGAAGACAAACCTTTCGCGCTGATGGCGCCAAACCTTGAGCGCATAAAAAAATATGTTTATGTCTCAACTGCGGAGGCTGAAATTCTGCAAAGCCCGGAAAGACCGATCGTCATTCTCCGCCGAAAAAATTCGCCTGAGCTTGCTCCCCGCGTCGCGCCTTTTCAGAAAAACTACGGATTTATGCTCCCCTACACTCCTCTCCACCATCTGCTGATGCACGAGAGCAAAATGATCCTGATTATGACCAGCGGGAACTTAAGCGATGAGCCTATTGCATACCAGGACCAAGAGGCGATCGCGCGGCTCAAAAACATCGCCGACTATTTTTTGACTCACAACCGGCCGATTTACATCCGGTGCGATGACTCCGTGGTCCGGGTTTTGGAAGGAAAGCTTTACCCGCTCCGAAGAGCACGGGGATATGCGCCTCGTCCGCTTGAAATTATCTTTCCAGAAAAGCGGGCGCTGCTCGCGGTCGGCGCGCATCTCAAAAACACCTTCGCGCTCGCCAAGGCCGGACAAATCATTCTGAGCCATCATATCGGCGATATGGATAATCTTGAGACTTTTGCCGCGTTTGAGCAAGGCATAAAGCATTTCCAGCGCATCTTTGAAATCGAGCCCGAGATGGTGGTCCACGACCTTCATCCCGACTACCTCTCAACCCAATACGCGGCCAAGCTCAAAATCCCCAAGCTAGCTGTCCAGCATCACCACGCGCACGCGGCCGCGGTCATGGCTGAACACAATCTTATAGGCCCGGTGATCGGAATTTCTTTTGACGGAACCGGCTACGGCTCCGATGCCGCGATCTGGGGCGGAGAATTTCTGGCTGCGGATTATTCGAATTTTGAAAGAAAGGCTCATCTCCAATATGCGCGGATGCCGGGCGGGGAAAAGGCGATCAAGGAGCCCTGGCGGATGGCGCTTATGTGGCTGGACCAAATCTACGGGCCGGATTGGCCGCGGCTCAAGCTGAAGTTTCTGAAACAACTCAAAAAGGATGAGCCTGAGCTGGTTCTTGCCGCGGCCAAAAAGGGAATCAACGCTCCGCTTACCTCCAGCATGGGCAGGCTCTTTGACGCGGTGGCCGCGCTCATCAATCTCAGGCTCGAAGCCCGCTACGAAGGCCAGCCCGCAATCGAGCTGGAAATGGCGGCTGATGACGCGGAAAAAGACGAATATTTATTCAATTATGACTCGCAAGATGCTAATATAATTATAAACCCGGAGCCGGTGATCACGCGGGTGGTTGAGGATGCGGTCAGTGCTGTGGACGCGGCAAAAATCGCGGCCCGGTTCCATAACGCGGTTGCTAAAATGATGCTGGAAGTTTGCGAGCGGATCCGGGCCGAAACCGGAATCAGCGAAATCACTTTCAGCGGAGGTGTTTTTCAGAATTTCCGGATTCTCAAGCAAGCCGGGAAATTGCTGGCGGAAAAGGGCTTCAAGGTTTACCGGCATCGCCGGGTCCCGGCCAATGACGGCGGCATCAGTCTGGGCCAGGCCGCAATCGGTCTCAGGAGGATGAAAGATGTGCTTGGCAGTTCCGATGCGGGTTGAGAAAATCGAGAATAACATCGCCATTGTTGACAGCGCGGGGGTGAAAATCCAGGCGGACGCAAGCCTCACGCCCGAGGTCAAGGTGGGAGACTATATCCTTGTCCATGCCGGATTCGCGATTGAGGTGCTCAAGCCCGAGCAGGCTGAGGAGACTTTGCGGCTCATCCAGGAGGCGGTTGAGAGTCTGGAGGATGACAAGAGTGGAATATCTTGAAGAGTTCCGCAATCCCGAACTCGCGCAAAAACTTTCCGCAAAAATAAAACAAACCGCGGGAACCGAACCGATAAGCCTGATGGAAGTGTGCGGCACCCACACCATGGCCATTCACAAGTTCGGGATCAAAAGCCTGCTCCCCGAAAACCTCCGGCTCATCTCCGGGCCCGGATGCCCGGTCTGCGTCACGCCCAATTCTTATATGGACCGCGCGGTCGCCTTGAGCCTGGCCGAGAATGTCATAATCGCGACTTTCGGGGATATGCTGCGCGTGCCCGGGTCCACCAGAAGCCTGGAGCAGACAAGAGCGCAGGGCGGAAAGGTCAAAATGGTTTACTCCCCGATGGATGCGCTCGCGCTTGCGGAAAAAAATCCCAAATCAAAAGTTGTTTTCCTCGCGGTCGGGTTTGAAACAACCTCGCCCGCAATCGCTGCCACCATCCAGGCCGCGGAGCAAAAAGGGATCAAAAATTTTTTCGCGCTCACAGGGCACAAGTTGATACCGCCGGCAATGAAGGCTCTGGTTGAGAACAAACGCGTGAAAATCAACGGCTTCATCTGCCCCGCGCATGTCAGCGCCATCATCGGACTTGAGCCGTACCGGTTCCTCGCCCAGAAATACCGCATCCCCTGCGTGGTCACCGGCTTTGAGCCGCTGGATGTGCTGCAGGGAATCCTGATGCTTTTGGAGATGATCAAAGCCGGCAAACCCGAAGTGCAAAATCAATATCGAAGGGTCGCGGCCCCTGAGGGCAATCCCAAAGCGCGGGAAATTCTGGAAAAGGTCTTTGCGCCGGACGATTCGGAATGGAGAGGGCTGGGCTTGATACCCGGGAGCGGCTTGAAACTTCGCCAAGAATTATCTCACCGGGACGCGGAAAAGATGATCCCGGTTCAGATCGAGCCGGTCAAGACCCACAAAGGCTGCAAATGCGGCGAGGTCCTGCAAGGCATAATTGAACCGCCTGAATGCCCGTTCTATGGAAAGCCTTGCGCGCCGGAAAAGCCGATCGGGCCATGTATGGTCAGCTCCGAGGGAGCCTGCGCGGCTTACTACAAATATGTCGGGATGGGAAAATGAGCCAGGGCCGGATATTGCTCGGACACGGAGACGGCGGAAGGCTCACCCGAGACCTGATCCAAGAAGTTTTCGCGGCTGCTTTCAAAAACCCGCAACTTAACCCCCGGGCCGACGCCGCGCTCCTCAAAATCAGAAACAAAAAAATCGCGTTCACAACCGACTCCTATGTGGTCAATCCTGTTTTCTTCCCCGGCTCGGACATCGGCAAGCTCGCGGTCTTCGGCACCGCCAACGACCTCGCAGTCATGGGAGCCAGGCCGCTTTTTCTTTCCTGCGGATTCATTCTCGAAGAAGGCCTGGAAATGGAAAAGCTGGCGCGAGTGGTCAATTCAATGAAACAAGCCGCGCAACTGCTCAGAGTGAAAATCGTAACCGGAGACACCAAGGTTGTCGAACGCGGCTCCGCGGACAAAATTTTCATCAACACCGCGGGCATAGGCGAACTTTTGGATTGGCCCACGATGGGAAAACCGATCATGCCCGGAGATGAAATCCTGGTCAGCGGCACCATCGGCGACCACGGAATCGCAATCCTCGCGGCACGCGGAGAATTAAAATTTACCGCGCCGGTCCAGAGCGACTGCGCTCCGGTCTGGCCTTTGGTGGCCGCGCTCCACAAAGCCGGCATTGAAGTCAAATGGATGCGGGACCCCACCCGGGGAGGCGCGGCCAGCGCTCTCAATGAACTGGTTGACCGAAAGAAATTCGGCGTCCGGCTTTTCGAGAATAAAATTCCGCTGAACGCCGCGGTTGATTCCGCGTGCGAGGCCCTCGGCCTGGACCCGCTCTATCTTGCCAGCGAGGGAAAGGTTATCTGCGTTGTCAAAAAAGGCCAGGGAGAAAAAGCAAAAAACATTTTGAGACGGGTCCCGGCTGGGGAGGCCGCGGAAATTTTCGGGGAAGTGGTTGCAAATCCCGCGGCCAAGGTCATAATCAAGACCCAAGTGGGCGGAACCCGCATCCTGGCAATGCTTGCGGGAACGCCCCTCCCCAGAATCTGTTGAAATCAGGAGCTTAATTTGAACCGCGGGGCCAGGAATATTTCCGGTAAAATCAGCGAGCGGCCGCTGGTGGAAGTGATCGGCGGGATTTACGCGCAGAGCCTGACAGGACAATTTATCGTCAGAGTCCGCAAGGCCGAATACAAAATTTTCTTCTTCAAGGGAATGCCCACTTACGCAACCTCTTCCCTGGCCTCGGACAACATCTTTGAGACCATGGTAAGTATGGGAAAGCTCGACCGGGACGATGTGCCCAGGCTTGAAAAATTGGTTGAGCAGGGAAATGCTCCGGAAGAAGCGCTCTACGAGCTGGGCGTCATCAGCAGCACCGACCTCTACGGCCTTAAGCAGCTTCTGGTGCGCGAAATTATCACCCGCGCCTGCGGCTACAAAGAGGGAACTTACGAATTCATTGAAGGCGAGGAAATCTTTGAAGACCTGCCGATGTATGACATCAGCCCCATCACTGTGCTTTATGAGGCCATCAACCGCTACATGCTGTCATCGCTCCCGGAAAAAATCCAGCAAATGTCGCAAAAACAGGTCCGGCTAAACCCCCGGGCCCAGAGCCTGGAAAGCGTTCCGGAAATTTTTTACCAGCGGACCTATCTCTTGGACGACTTTCATCAGGAGATGAGTGTGGAGGAAGCGATTTCGCTTCTCAACCGGGAGTTCAAGGATTTGAACCAGGCGCTCATCTTTTTCTATGTGATGTATGGCACCGGAATTCTGTCGCTTGAAATCCCTAAAGCCGCGGCTCTGGAAGCTGAGGCCGGCAATGAGCCGGTGGAGGTGGAGGCGGAGCCTGCGAGCGAAAGCCCCGCGGCTCAAATCCGCGAAGAGCAGCCGCGCATGGAATATATTTATGTAACCGGGAAAAAGGCTAAAAAGTTCAAAGTAAAAGCGCCCGAACCGCAGGCCCTCCAGGAAAAACCGCGAAGCGAATCCCCGCGGCCTGCAAACGAAGAGCTGAAAAAGGCGCCCGAGCCCTTGGAGCCGGAAAAGCCGGTCCAGCCGCGGGAAGCCGCTCTTTCTTCGGAAGAAAAATTTTCGCCCGAGCTGGATTCGGAGCGAAAGCTCATCCTTTTGGAAACCAAGTTTCACTCTTCAAACGATTACCCGCAAATGCTGGATGTGAAAGTCAGCGCGGCCGTTCCCGAAATCGAGCGCGCCTATTTCAAGATAATCAGGCAGTATCAGCTTGAAGAAATCATCAAAGCCCAAGACCCGGCTCTGACCCCGCGCGCCTCCGAGCTCAAGGAAAAAGCCAAAGCCGCGGTCGCGGTCCTGTCCAACCCCGACCAGCGCAACGAATACGAAAAAAATCTTTACAAGAACGAATTCAGGCGCGCATATACCCTTCCCTTAAAGCGCGAACTGGCGAAAAAACAGTTCGAGCGCGGAAAATGGTACCTGGACCAGCACCGGCCCGAGCCGGCCCTGGAAAGGTTTGAGCAGGCGATGGAGCTTGACCCGGAGCAAGCCGACCACTTCGCATACACCGGATGGGCAATGTACCGCGCGGGCAAAGGCTCCATCGCTCAGGCTGAAGGATACTTGAAACAGGCGCTCAGGCTCAGCTCCCGTTCGGATATGGCCTGCTATTTTTTGGGCGCAATCGCCAAACGCGAAGGCCGGGAAGACCAGGCCGAGGAATATTTTAAAAGAGCGCTCTCAATCAATCCCGAGAACAAAAGCGCGGCAAGGGAGATCGATTCCATCGAAAAACACAAAAAAGAGAGCGGCATCCTGCAAAGATTGTTCGCGCGCAAAAAATGACCCGGAGGCAAAATGGCTGACCTGAAAAAAATTCTGGACAAGGTTAAATTCAACGACCAGGGACTGGTGCCGGCAATCGCCCAGGACAAAAAAACCAAACAAGTCCTGATGATGGCGTATATGAACCGAAAATCGCTCAAGCTCACCCTGGAGACCGGACTCTGCCACTACTGGAGCCGCTCCCGGAAAAAACTCTGGAAGAAGGGAGGGACCAGCGGCAACCTTCAGTATGTCAAAGAAATTTTTTACGACTGCGATAACGACACGCTCCTGATCCTGGTTGACCAGAAAGGCCCGGCCTGCCACACCGGAAACCGAACCTGCTTCTACCGCCGACTCAAAAAAGATTAGTCCCGCGTTTGGGGCACGGGTATCGGCTTCGCGTTTTCCGGCAGGATGAACTTATCCAGCGGAATTACATCTCGCGAAATATCCTTGATTTCATAACTCGCATCCGCGGCCTTCTCGCTTTGAATCAAAACCGGAATTGCAGGCAGCGCGGAGTAAAACTTGTGTCGATCAATATCCATCCATCTCAGCCCATCAAGATAACTTTGCCATTCTCCGGTCGGCTCCGGCCTGGGATTCACCCACGCCCGCGCAAAAACCCGGCCCGCGCAGGTGATTGAGAATTCCCTTGTCATTATCCGGGAAATCTTCCGCGCTTTATCCAGAGCTTTAGACTCAAACCCGGGCCCCGGACAATAAAACATCGGCTCCACGCCGAACGGGTCATAATAAAAATAGGTCGGATCCGCAAAAACCGGATTTTGATTCCCCTCCCCTGGGCCTGACGCGGGCTCCCCCAACAGTTTTTGCTTTTTAGCGTTCATCTGCGAAGTCTTTCCGGTCAAATTCCTCCAGTCCAGAAAATAAAATTTATTCTCATCCCGGTTCAGCGCCGCAAGCGAATGGTTATCGAGATTGTAAAAATAGCTCAACCCCGGTTTTTCCAAATCCACCCGCATAAGATTCGCCTTCAAATAAAAATTCCGCTTGACCTGATTCTTCCCCTCGCGATGAATTTCCTCCCAGCTCATATCAGCCAGAGCCTTGAAGCTCAAAAACAGCGCCAGCAGAACAGCCAGCAGTTTTATCTTCTTCATCTCAAGCCAATTTTACCGCAATCATAGCGTAATAAAAAATGATTATTAACCGCAAAGGCACAAAGAGAACAGAGCTTTGTTTTCAAAACTCGAAATAATTCTCCGCGTCCTTCCTGTCCTCCGAAGCCCCGCGGCGCGGGGCGGAGGAGGATGCGCCTCTGCGGTGCAAGGCCACAGGCCTTGACCAATTTTTCCTGAAAAAAATTCTTCTCCGCGCTCTCTGCGTCTCCGCGGTGAAAATATTCTTCGCGTCCTTTGCGTCTTTGCGGCGAAAACTCTTTTGCTCTATGGTTGATCTTAAATTAGTATCAGAACTCCATTTTCTCCAGATATTTTATCCCCGCCCGGATCGGAACCAGAAAAGCCGAAACCGACACCAAAAGCACAATCCCGCCCGCAATCAGCGCGGAGGGCAAAGCCCATTCCGAAAGCGGCCGGCCCAAGAGCCTCGACTCAAAATAAAGATAAGTCGGAAAGGCCTCAACCACCACGACCAGAAAAATCATAATCATCGCCACAATCATATAAAGCGCGCCTCCGAACCCGACCGCTATCTTCGCGGGGTTTTCAACGGTGAACCTCGGGAAGAGCGCGCCGAACCCGAGCGCCATCCCCACCGCCGCAAAGCTCATCACAAAAATGGTGATTACGCTCACCCACGCGATAAGCGGCGAAACCTTGAGGTAATGATTGGTGGTCAAAATCAGGGCCTCCGCGATGATCACCAGGCCCGGCCACGCCAGCCAGAACTTGGTCCACAAAAACCGGCGCAAGGATATGGGCGAGCTCTTGATTATCCAGAAACTCCTGCCCTCCAGGCTGGTCATCGGGAAAACAAAACGCGCGCAGAGCGCGCTCAGCACAAACCCGGCCAGGCCCATATTCAAATAGCTGATCGCATTCTTGAGCCTGAGCCGGTCAATCGGAATCTGGTCCAGCGGCAGCACCCGGAAATTGAAAATGTAAATCACCATCAAGGCCGCGAGCAAAAAAAGCTGGCTCCACTGGCTCGCATCCCGAATGAAAGTCCTCACCTCTTTCAGCAGAATCTGCCTGAGCGAGGGATGGAAGGGCGAACTCAAAAAATTGAGCAGGCCCTGAACCAAAGAGCTTTTGCTGATCCTCGCCCGGCTCGCCTCCTGGGCCTTGGTGTAAGCATCATCATAAATCCAGGCCCAGACCCAGTAAGCCAGAAACAGGCTGAAAACCCCGGTGGCCGCGAGAAGAAAAACAAACTCTTGCGCAGCCGGCCAGCCGCTCCGGCTGAAACCGTAAAGCGCCTCGCTCGCCCAGTAGCTCGGAAACCACACATTCATCGGCTGCTTCAAGGTGAGCATAAACTCGAAGAGCGTCTCCTGGGTCTCGGAGCTGACCAGGCGCTCAGGCCGGATCAGCCGGAGCATGGTCAGTATAATCGCGGCCGCAATGATGCTTATGATCAGCAAAAAATCCCGGATTCTCCGCGCGGGAAAACTGTTGACCAAAATCAGGACAACAATATGCGCGAGCGCGGCCGGGATCAGAATGAAAAAAAACAAAACCGCTATCGCCAGAAAATAGTAGCCAATTGAAAGCCGGTATTCGGCTCCGAACGCAAAAAGAACCGGAAGCCCGAAAACAAAAAGCATCCAGCTCGACTCGACAAGCGACTGGAAAAACCGGCTCAAAAAAAGGCTCTCTTTTCGGACCGGAGCGGAGTTCAAAAGCTCAAGGTCAGATGCGATGAAATAACTGCTCAGCCCCGTTACCAGGTTGGAAAAAATGAGCACGGAAAGGAAAACCAGAAAAACCAGGGAGAGCATCATTCGGTTAAGCAAATCGCCGATCATCTCCATCCCCGGTATCGGCTCGTCCATCGCCACCGACCTAAAATATCCGAACAGCCAGAGCGAGCCGAAATAGCTCCCGACCAGAAAGCCCCCGGCCAGCAAACCAAGAAATATCGCCCTCCCCCGCGCCTGCTTGTCCCGCAAGCTGTTCCGCAAACTCCTGAACTCAGCCGAAATTAAAATGACAAGGTCTTTGAACATCACACCTCTAATTTCGATGCCCCTGACGCTTAAATCGCTTCAAACAAACTCCATTCACCGCAAAACCTGACTTTAATTTTAGAATGAAGAGAAAGAACAGGCAAGAACCTGGACTATGCTAAAATCCACTCAATGCTGTGCGGAGAAGCAAACGAACTTGGCCGCTATTCCTAATACCAACGGCCTTCCGTCATTTTTTTGATTTTATCTCGGCAACAGCGTTCTTGAAGTTGTCCCTGCCATGAGTCAAGCCGTTCTTTTCAAGGATGGCAAGGCCGGCTTCAAGATATTCCAAAGCTTTAGCATTCTCTCCTTTTGATTGGTAAATCAGGCCGATGTTTCCTAAATCAATAGCCTCGCCCTGCTTGGACCCAATTTCTCGGGCAATTTTCAAAGCCTCATTATGATATTTTAACGCCTGGTCCAGGTCGTCTTTGTCGCTGTAAATATTGCCGATGTTTCCTAAAGCATTACCCTCGCCCTGCTTGTATCCGATTTCCCGGGCAATTTTCAAAGCATCACTATGATATTTCAAGGCCTGGTCCAGGTCGCCTTTGGCGCGGTAAATCAGGCCGATGTTTCCTAAATCAGCAGCCTCGCCCTGCTTGGACCCAATTTCTCGGGCAATTTTCAAAGCCTCATTATGATATTTTAACGCCTGGTCCGGATCGCCTCTGGCGAAATAAATATTGCCAATGTTTCCTAAATCATCAGTCTCTCCCTGCTTGTACCCGATTTCCCGGTGAATTTTCAAAGCATCACTATGATATTTCAATGCCTGGTCCAGATCGCCTTTGAAGAAGTAAATATTGCCTATGTTTCCTAGATCAGCAGCCTCACCCTTCTTGTACCCGATTTCTTTATCAATATCAAGCGCCTTTTGTATATATTCCAAAGCCTTGTTCAGCTCTCCTTTATCGCTCAATACCAGGCCGATATTTCCCCAGCAAATCCCGATGCGTTTTAGATCATTATTGGATTTTGCCTTTTCAAAAGCTTCATTGTAGTAGTTCAAGGCTTGTTCAAGATTGCTGTGGGCATATTCCAGATTCCCGAGTTTTATAAGAACACTCGTATTGTCAATCGGCTTATTCTGGGCGCTAAGTTGAAAAATGAGCTTCTTTAATTCTTCCATATCCGCTTTGGAGATAACCGGAGGAGCCTTAGGGTCTAACGCTGTCGGGACCTTTTCCAGAAGTTTCTCAATAATTGCCGCTGTTCTCGGATCCATCGCGGAGGGTTCTTTATGCGATTGCTTATGAGTGATATAAACCCCAATGATTGCGACAACCAAGGCCATGGCCATGATGCATACACCAATAATAGTCCAATGTTTGGTGGTGAGGTTAAACTTTTTTCCAGGGCTTGTGCTGGATTTTTTCCGCTTACTTTCATTTGAATTTTTCATCGTATCGCCTCTGGTTTCCTGGGCATAAAACTAGCATTAAAGCTCAAACATTGTCAAATAATTTATTCTGGCCTAACTAGAGCATGAGCATGGGCGAGGGTCAGCGTTATGTTTTATGTTTACTCCCGCTAAACAGTGACAATTTTTGTCACAAAAATAGGGTCATTTGGGGGTCATTTTGGGGCAGCGGCAAGTGGCTGAAAAATAATTGAAAAGTAAAAAGTGTTTCACGGCTCTGAAACAAGGCCGGGTTTTGGGCGAATAAATATTCTATAAGCAAATCAATTAGTTATGCTCCAAATTATATGATTCTCGCGTGGCCAATTTTTCCTATATATAGAGGCTGTGAGAGTATGCGCAAGCGCGCATCATCCGCCAGTGGGCGATGGACGAAGTCCCTTGTCTGAAATAACGGCAAGGTCGATTAGCCGCGCACTAGTCAGAAGGTGCACGGACAGGAGTGTCCGTGCCACAATTCATCAGAGATCGGCGGCGCGCTCACAGCCGCAACTGTGTCGGTGGAATTTTTTCGCTGACCTGCTCTTGGATGACAGCGTTTTGTGACGGGTTCTGTGACAACTGCATTGTTACGACGCGGTGGGCCAACGAAAATCCGGGTTTTCGGTAGGGGCAGGGCTTGCCCTGCCCAGGGCGCAGCAAGCAGCGCCCCTACGCCGGGATAATGGTGTTTGCGCGAGCAGACATTGTGACGCTCGGATGATCTGGCTGGCCGCGTTTTTTCATCGCGACT
>Ga0315280_10000299_pt1 | contig 91742 bp, 101 predicted proteins | sample YL17G06_40_MG_FD_203697 | JGI IMG/M metagenome (GOLD analysis project Ga0315280, IMG submission 203697) | Sediment microbial communities from Yellowstone Lake, YNP, Wyoming, USA - YL17G06_40 | ecosystem: Environmental > Aquatic > Freshwater > Lake > Sediment | place: USA: Wyoming | collected...
TGAAGCTGGCATTCAAGATGTTGAATTATTTAATCAACTTTACAATGATATGGAGAGAACTTCTCGATATTAAACTATTTTATCAGTATGATATTGTTTAAATCTTTTTATTTCATCAATAATATTTTCAAACATTTTTTTATATTTGGGATTTATCTTTACAACAGGCTTCATCTTTACTGTGGATTTGAGAAAATCTTTCCTGTAAGGAATTTTTCCAATGACTGGTATTTCATTTTCCTTTGCAAACTGTTCGATTTTTGAACAAAACCTTTTTTCAAGGTCAAACTTATTTATCACAATCCCGTGCTTAATGCTAAAATGATTTGCGAGATATAGAACTCTTTTTAAATCAAACAGTGCTGAGGGAGTTGGCTCAGTTACAGCAACTATGTAGTCTGTACCAACTAGAGAGGCGATCACAGGACAACCTATGCCAGGAGAAGAATCGATAATAATACTTTCAGCTTTTATTCTTTTGTTAATTTTCTCTGAATATTTTCTAACTTCAGTTACTACCTCCCCAGATGCGAGTTCTCCTAATTTAAGTTCACTTGAAACTAGATTTACACCATAATTTTTTCCAGTATAAACTTTTCCTATTTCCTTTTTAGAAACAGAAATGGCTCCTGAAGGACATGCAATAATACAAGCCTTACAGCCAATACAAACATCTTTTACAAAAGCTGGAAATTTTTCTTGGACAAATACAATGGCATCTTGCTTACAAACAGAAGCACATTTTCCACATTTATTACATTTTTTAAAATTCCATTTTGGGATTGGTTGATAAACTGTAGCATATTTCTTTCTTTTAATGGAAAGCAACAAATGGTCATTGGGACATTCCGCATCGGCATCTACAAGTATAGTTTTACTGTCTCGGGCAAATTCCACAGCGAGAGAGGTTGCCACCATTGATTTTCCCACACCACCCTTTCCCCCCGCAATTGCAATTTTCATAGTTCTTTCACTCCAAAATTTAAAATATCATCCAAATTTTTTATTTTGAATAAATGAGATTCACAATCGCAGTCAGAGCAGCCAAAATCCGGAATTAAAAATTCGGTTTTGTTCAGCTTGCCGGCAATTTTACATTCCTCTAATTTTCCAGACTCTTTGTAAAATACTTTCATGATTTTTGCAAATTTATTGCTAAGCAAATAATCAATATGCCAGAATATCTTTTTGTCTTCTGATTTATGTCTTGTAATTCTTTTTTCTATACCATTTTGTGCAGACCCGATATAAACATAAACTCCTTTACCAAATTTTATCTTGCCTAGAGAGCCTATTTTTTCTCGCATGTTTTTGCTAATTTTAATTACTAAAATATAAATTCCCTTCATATTCTATGTTCCTCGCAAACATCGCCAAAGTCTGCCTTTTTAATTTTCTTATTTTTCCATAGTTCAAATATTTCTTTTACTGTTTTTGCTTGGCATACATATACATCTATTCCCAATTGTTTGCACAAATTAAGAGCTTTTGGACCAAGTCCTCTACATAGTAAAACATCTGCTCCATGCTTTTTCATAAGCTCTGGTGGCAAACCTGAACCACCCATGTGTTCGCTTATATTGTCTATTATTTCAATAGCATTGCCTTTCTCATCAAGAAAAGTATAAGTTTCACATCTGCCAAAATGTTCTGCCACAATACTTTTCAAACCTTTTTTATCATCTGTTGGAACTACTATCTTCTTCATTTAATCAAGCCCTTGTCATAAGACTATTACACTTTGGACACTTCATAGCATAGCAAGGTACACCTGTTTGATGGGAGAGTCTAAATCCACAACTAAGACACACACATTCTCCACCAGATCCTAATCCAAATCCACCCATTCTACCTCTGCCACCACCTCTTCCTAAACCTCTACCAGTTTCTGGCCCTTGACCAAACGGTCCAGTTCCATCACCTCTGGGCATTTATTACACCTCTTTAATATTTTTTTCTAGCCATTTTCTTACATTTGATTCTGGCATTGCTCCAACAAATTCATCGACAACTTTTTCATTTTTAAAGAGTTTTACCGAAGGTATATTCATAATTCCATATCTTTGTGCTACTGCTCTACTTTCATCAACATTAGCTTTTGCTAGAACAAATTTTCCATCATATTCTTTAGCTAATTTTTCTAGAGCCGGGCTAAGCATAAGACATGGCATACACCAAGTAGCCCAAAAATCAACCAAAATAGGAATTTTCTTAGATTGCTCTATCACATTTTCCTGAAAATTTTCATCATTGACTTCCACTTCAGTTTGCATTTTACCGCTTTTCATTTTTTCCAGAAGCTTTTTTAATTTTTCTCTTTTAATTTTTTCTAATTCATCCATCATTATCCCTTACTGGATTTTCTCAAGTTTCCCATCTATAAATTTCTGTAAAGCTTCCTTTATTGATCCGCTTCCATTGTAAATTTCAACTTTGAATTGTCTCAAAACGTCCAAAGCTCTCGGTCCGACATTTCCTGTTATAACAGCCTTTACGCCTTTCTCCACAACTGCCTGTGCAGCAGAAATACCAGCACCACCTAATTTTTCAGCGCTTATATTTTTTATAGCTTCAATTTTCACAATTTTTTTATCTGCAATTTCGGCGATAATAAAGAAAGGGCATCTTCCAAACACAATATCGACATTGCTGTTGATATCTTTTCCTGTTGAACTTATCGCTATTTTCATCTAATCACCTCTTGCCATCGGAGTACCGCACTTCGGACATTTCATCTGATAGCATGGGATCCCAGCTTGATGAGGAACTTCATGCTTACACTTAGGGCATATACAAGTTCCTCCAGGCCCTGCTGCAAATGGTCCTCCCATCCTGCCTCTTCCACCACGACCTCTACCAAAACCCATTCCTCTTCCCACCATCTTATACACACCTCCCTCTATTTTTATCGCCTTACCATTGACAATAGCATCAGCAATCTTCTTTCTTGCAGAAGTAACAAGTCTATTAAAAGTGGGTTGTGAGATGTTCATTTTCTTGGCTGCCGTCTCTTCGTCCAATCCTCCTAAATCTTTCAATCTCACAGCTTCAAACTCATCTACAGTCATAATAGATTCCTCTAAATCAATCATCCTTACTCCAGCCGGCTTGAAGTAAGTCACGTTTGGTTCAAGCCAAACTCTTCTGCATCTTCTTGGTCTTGGCATACCTATTCACCACAAATTGTGGTTTGGTTAAATTAGCAAGTGTGAATAAAATAAATCTGAGCAAAGTTAAACAGCACAAATGTTATTTACCTTTTCCTCCTGCTCATAAGGAACTAATGGCCTGATTTTTTCAGCAGTATAAGGATTATTTTGATTTATAGGAATTTGCCACAATGGGATTGTCCAATCTGGCTTTGCCATAAATTCATCTAGAGTTACCCATTGAACTTTAGAATTATCCCAAAAATTAAGCCACATATCATTCCACTGCTTTAAGTATCCGCCAATATATGTGTGAGAGGTAGGAGTTATCCTTTGATATTCTCCAAATCTTGCTTTTTCTTTATTAGTCAAGGGTTCTAATGCCCTACTTAATTCTGCTTTCATATCTTGAGGTGTTCCTGCTCTTTCATAAAAAGAATAATCACAAAGGCTTCCATATTCAAAAGGCACTAATTCAATCAGTGAAACAGATAGTATTTTTACATGATAGCCTTCTGGTTGATAAACCGTTGCCTTTGTCCCTGTTGTTCCCCTCGCAGTTACATAAGGTATTCCAAGTTCTTCAGCAACTTTTACAGTATTCATATCAGAGGCCATATAACGTGATGAAATTATTCTAGGTCTAACTCCGGTGCAGTTTTCAATTCCGTCAAGCATCTGAATGATTCTCGTTTTCTGTTCATCATAAGGTATGCCCCAAAAAGGAGCCCCAACATTAGATGCTACAATTTCTATATTTCCGTAGCTTAGAGCTTTTTTTATATCTTCACAATTGGCATTAGCAAATTCGGGCGTAACCATCAAAAGCCCAGAAATGTTTCTTTCTTTCATTTGACTAACCATTTCTAATAATCCGGTTGTTGTATTTGTAGATTCGATAAGAATCATTAATCCTTGAGGTTTTGGATTATTCTGCTTATTAATTGGAATCAATAAAGCTGCAATAAGCACCACTATAGCGATGATAATAACTAGGACAATTATAGCTAACTTATCATATTTTTTATGATTTTTCATATTCTATAACTTCTCTTCAATTCTTATTGCCAATCTTCATTTTATTACTTCTTATGTATTTTGTGGCGAGTGCCATCTTTATGTATGCATACATTTCCTGAATGTTTATGATCACGGCATTTTGGTCTTACCATAATGAATATTTATTCATATTCATATTTAAATTTTACTAAAATAAAAAAAAGGGAAATCAAAAGTTACTTCATTTCTTTTAGTCTTTTTTCGATTGCTTCTTTTTCTGTTTCAATTTCTTTCAGTTCTTCTTCCAGAATCTTCTTCTGTTCTTCTTTTGTTAATGTTATCGGCTCAAATACTGGTTCGTCAAAAAATCTTCTCCAGCCGAAACCTCTACCAAAGCCTCTTCTGAAAGCTAAACCTCTACCACAAGGTCCAAGCCCTCTTCCAGTTAGAGGTCCTTGTCCTAGGGGTCCTGTACCATCTCTTCCTGGCATATTATTTCACCTCCATTATTTTTGAATTGCTATTCATAATTTATATTGAATATATATTCATTACTTATATAAATAGTTTACGGTTTTCCAAGAAATTATAACTTTACCTTAAATTTCACCCTAAATTTTCCCTTATGTTTTTTCTTTTTCTAAAGCTAAGGCAGATACTAGTCCATACTGAGAAAGTCGGGAACTGAATTCTTCTGAGAAATTTAGAATTTGTACGCTATTAAAGAAGAAGATAGATGATTTTTATATTAAACATTTTCGAGATATTTCTTAGCTAAAACTTCTAAAATACCACCTTCCCATTCTCTAATTTTTATCATTTTTTTAATTAATTTGTATGCTTCTTTTTTAGAAATAATTCTTTTATTGATTAATTCAGTCAATAACCAAAAGCTTATATTAGTTTCTATTTCGTTCTTGATGGCTGTTTCTTCTAATGAATACATAGCGTCTACATCATCGATTATTAGATTTTTAATTTTATTTTCTATGCAACAAACCAAACACTCTGCTTCACCTCTATCTATAGCTACAGATAATAAAGAGTTGATTTTTTTAATGTCTTTCACTCTACATACTCTAATTATATTTTCTTTGATGAAATCAAGAATTCTTTTTGCTGATCTACCTTCTACATCTTCGTAATGCGATATTTCTTCCAATTCTTTGACAACCTCAGAAGGAACAACTATTTCTGCTATTTTTAGAATTTTCCCTATTAATTTCACAGTCTCTAAAGAAACTAAAGAAGAAGTATCAACAACAACTTTAATTTTCATTTCAATCCTTTGAATGCTTTTTTTACTTTTTCCACAAAGAAAGCAATTTTTTTTGCTTCATCATATCCCAGCAATTCAACAACTCTTTCGAATGATATTTCCCCCTCAGTAAATTTTTTGGCCACAAATTTTTTAACTGCAGTCATTTCTCTCTGTTTTTGGAGATATTTGTATAAAGCTTCTCTGACTATGTTAGACCTTGTTTCAATTCTCTCTCTTTCTAATCTTCTGAGATTCTCTTTCAATTTTGGTTCTATTCTCACAGTTAATAATTCTTCTCTTCTGTTTTTCATATGTATTACATCGTATTACAGATATATAAAGTTGTCATTGGTTCATGTACAAGTATCTTGCTGTCATGTTGCGTGATGTAGTGGGGTATGTTGGGCTCATCTAAAATCTCGTAAATTTTTAAATCCCGCCCTTCCCTCATCTGGAGAGGGAATTTGCAAACATCTATATGATACAAAAAAGTAAATTCAATTTAGCAGTAGATGAGAAAATTCAGGTCTATAGGAAGTTACTGGAGGAGTTCCTTCGGGAATTTTTTCAAGTGCTTTCAAAGGATTTGGACCTCAAACTTTACTGCATTCGTTGCACTCTCTCATTTTTAAGTTTTGTAACAAGAAATGATACCAATTCTAGTTCGACTTTAGAAATTTTAAAATTATTTCTATGCGGACAGTCTTTATCCAATACGGCACAATTTTTATCTTCATCACAGGTTATGGGATATAGCTTGCATCCTTCCGGTCTATTTTCATAAATCAAGCATTGTTTGCCGTCATTGAAAACGCATCTTCCATCGTTGTTCTTTAGTTGTAGCCAACCGTCTTTACTGACGACAAAAGAATCATGGTCGAACCCCAGTCCTTTTATTCGTTCGACATCTCCATTTGATAGGGACATTTCAGTCTCTAAACAGCACTGAATGCATTTGTAACGCATACAACAACTTTTCATGCTCCCACTTTTTAAAAGTCATTTCAGTGCTTTAATCTCTCTCAATTTTTTGACAAGACGGTCAAACGATTCTTCAATATCCTTGGCGGACCTTGCTCCAACACAAACTATTTTTCCTGTGCCGAATATAAGAAAAGTAACACTTCCTTTCATTTTATACACCAAGCCTGGGAATGTTTCTGGTTCGTACTCAGAATTTTCTAGTTCAAAAGCCATCTTATCTATATCAAACCTTGTATCTAATTTTGTTGATGCAACAATGTTTTGAATTTCAATTTTAGGAGTTTTTACATCAACCCCCATATCTTTCAACAATTTTAGCATATGCTCTATCGCTTCCTTTGCATCTTTTTCAGACGCAGTGCCAACACATGTTGCCTTTCCTGAAGAGAATATCAGAAAGCTTGCTCTCGGCTTCTTCATACGATAAACCACACCTGGGAAATTATCAGGAAAATACTCGGCATCGCTCGATAATTTACTGGCTAATTTATCAAGGTCTATCCTATCAGAAAATTGAACTGTGATCACCATGTTGTGAATTTCGATCTTGAGCATTAATTAAATTAGGACTTTAACAGATAACTATTTCAACCCCACTATTGGCTATTATATTAGCTATAAATACCTGCAAGCAATTCTGTGCAATAGACAATATGCCTATTTCTTTTTATGCTTTGTGCTTTTAGGATGACAGTATGTTCTTTTCCCAACTTTATGTGTATGATATTTTTTACCCATTCTTTATTCTCCTGTATAACTATTACACAGAAGCAATTAAATAAACATACAAAGAAGTAATAAGGTAAGAGGCATGCTGATTGGATGGGAAGAATAAAAACCACATTTGTGAAAAATATAGGTAAAGAACTTGTGGAAAAACATCCAGAGTCTTTCAGTAGAAGTTTTGAAGACAATAAGAAAGCGTTAGCACCACTTATTTCTTTTAAATCGAGAAAGATGAGGAACTTGGTTGCTGGATATATAACGAGTGTGAAAAATGCGAAACCTTTTGTTCAAAGAAGTATAACTGAAGAAAGGGCAAAAGATGACAGGTTTGGAAGAAGAGGAAGAAGAAGGATTAACAGGAGGAGATAGAGGGAATTATAATAAAATGTGATTCATAATAGGTTCAAATCCCACCTGCCACATGTAGATTTTTAAATTCAAAACCCAAGAATCAGGTAGATTTCCTATTTTTGTTCTTATGAAGAGAATGATTAAACTTCAAAACCAAATAAACCATATGCAAATGCATTATTTTTGGAGGATGGTTGATAGGGTCATCTATGAATCCGATATTCTATTGGAAGTCATAGATGCTCGCATGCCAGATCTTACACGCAATAAAAAGGTAGAGAATAAAATCCGACGAAAAAGAAAGTTTCTCATATTGGTAATAAACAAATCGGATTTGATAACAAGAAAAATGAGAATGAATTTTTTGCAAAAGTTTAAATCAAAGGAATTGGTTTTTGTCTCGTGCAAAGATAGAATGGGAATCTCGACTTTGAAAAAAATGATCTCCGAGTTGGCTAAAAAGAGGCGACGTTGGAATTATACAAAAGTTGGTGTTATCGGTTACCCTAACACAGGCAAATCATCAGTCATAAACGTTTTAGTTGGCAGATCGGTTGTTAAAACTTCTCCAGTTGCTGGATTGACTAGAGCAGTTCAATGGATAAGAGGTGAAGGTGATATCATGTTTTTGGACACTCCAGGAGTGATACCTTTTGATGAGAAGGATGAGACAGAACAAGCGTTGATGTCTGTCATAGATCCGAACAAACTTGTAAACTCAGACCTTGCGGCTATGAGAATAATACAATTGTTCTTGGATTATAATAAGAGTGGCTTGGAGAAATTCTACGATGTGAAGATAGAGACTGATGATACGTTTGAAATCATATTAAAAATCGGAAAAAGAAAGAATTTCCTCAGAAAAGGAGGTAAAGTAGACGAAGTCAGGACTGCTTTGACCATAATAAGAGATTGGCAGAGAGGAAATCTACTGTTGAACTTTTGATGATTTTAAAACATTCTTTTCAATTCAAAACATGCATGACTTGAGTATTTGATTTTCCTGTTTCACACCATAAAATTATTTAATTTAGTATATTTCACTCCCCTTTCCTTTTTTTGGTAAAAAAAGAAAAATAATATTTTAACCGCATTATAACTTTACCCTTAATTTTACCCTAAATTTATCCTTAGGATTTTTATTTTTCTAAAACTAAGGCAGATACTAGGCCGTTTTGGAAAAGTCGGGAACTAAAATCTTCTGACAATAATATGTATGCCTCATGTATAAGTATCTTGCTCCCATGTTGCGTGATGTAGTGGAGATGTAGTGGGTATTTAGTTGGGATGTTGGGCTCATCTAAAATCTCTAGATTTAATTTTTACTTCAGGTATAAGATTTTTTGTGAATAAATTATGAAATAGTAAATTGCCCAAACAGCGTACTATACGTAGTGATAACTTCTTCTCTTCCATCTGGATAAATATTAATATATTCTATCGTATAAGGATCTACCCATCTTAAGCGTGTTATCGGGGGGCATAACAATTCTACCCAAATATCTAACCGAATTTTCTATTTTTTGTTCTTGCATTGATGGAATCACAGAAACCTTTGGCACATGAAATTTGACTGCAGGTCTTTCCTGTTTACTGATTAGTTCTGAATTTTCACCATTATCTTTTTCTAATTCTTTTTCTCCACCATGTTTTGTTTGCAGATAATTTTTAGCTGTTTTTATGTAAGCTCCAGGTATCCTGAGAGTGTCTAAGACGAAAGAATAAGTTCCAAGCGGAAGTAAGTTGATTAAAGTAGAAGCAACCATTTTGGATTTATTTCCATTGAAATCTTCTTTATACTCCGGGTTTGCTAGAGAGAAAAGTTCGTTCAAAACACCTGTGGCGACAATAGAAATGGGGATAACAGATTCTGGATATGTTACAGCAGCCAAATACCAGCCAGGATAAGTAATTAATTTTGCTATCTCATAGAATGCTTGGGCACCAAGTCTTGATCTTTTCTCAGGATTCCAAAATTTCATTTGCTCAAGATGAAATCCTCCTTCTTTAAAGTATGTCTCAATAGATCCTGTAGTCCACCTTATTCTCTGTTTTACTAAACTTTTGAAAGAGTGTGGAACTCTTGTATCAATAACAATTTCAGGAAATTCGGATGGATTGAGACCAAATTCTTTAATTACATATGGACTATAATATCCAACTTTATGGCCAGCCCTTTGCAAGAGTACAGTGGTTTCCATATCATCTCCATCGTGTCTTAAAGAATGGTATTGCAAAACATCTAAAAGTATTCTTGATTTGAATACACCACCGGCACCAGGAACACATCGCATCCTTCCTTTTTTTCCAAGCCAAACATGTGTGGCTCTATCCCAAATATATTCTTTATACTGTAACTTTTCTAGAATAGAAGAGTTTTTGTCAACTAAAGGCACGTCTTTCAATCCCATACCTACCCAGTCAGCATCTTGCATGAAAAAAATAGCTTTTTCTAATGCTGCCATTACTTTGCCATTTTCATTATGCCCATTATCTGGTAATGGTGGATGATGAATATTATTCACTCTTATATAGGAATCTCCGTCATGTAAAACAACGTAATCTGGAAGTACACCACTTCTATCTTCTTTCTCTAGAATCTTTTTAATTGAACCTATCTTCTGACCGTTTATTTCCATGGATTCGTATGTGAGGCCCTTTGAGTTTTGCCATCTCTTTAAAATTCTTGGTGTTCCATCAGTAGAAGCATCGTCTATAATTTTAACTGATCGGAGGTATCCTTCTACCTCCATTTTTTCCAGCATACCTTCTAGGTAATGTTCTCCATTAAAAACCGGGACATATACCCCAAATCGTGAATTCGGCATTACACTAATACAGATGTTAAATTTTTAAGCTTTTTATTTTTAATTAAAAAACGTTTTTCCTTAGGATTTTTCTTTTTCTAAAACTAAGGCAGATACTAGGCCGTTATGGAAAAGTCGGGAACTGATTTCTTCTGAGAATAATATGTATGGTTCATGCATAAGTATCTGTGCCTCATGTGGCGTGATGTAGTGGGGTATGTTGGCCTCATCTGATTTAGCATATTCAATTATAACTGAATTTTAGGTGACTACGTTCTTCAAAATTGTAGTCACCACAATCTATGTTTTTTTCAAATAGCTCTTATAATCTTTGATGTATCGTTTGATTATATGCACAACAAATATCTGATCTACATTTTTTAGTTGCGATCTCTCTAAGGCATTATAGTAAGAGTTTCTATTCTTGTAAGTAATGTTCAGCATAGGGTATCCATGTTTGTGTAACACAAAATTCATCATTAGCCTGCTTATCCTACCATTGCCATCGCCAAAAGGATGAATGCTGACAAATTTAAAATGGACTAATGCAGCTAATTCCACAGGATGCAATTTGTCTTTATTTTTATTGTACCATTTGAAAAAATCTCTTAAAAGAAAATTCAATTCGGCAGGAAATGGCAGTTCTACTTTACTTGCAAAGATTCCAACTCGATAATTTCTTATTTTTCCAGCTACCTTTGGCTTCGTATTCTCAAATAGTAAACTGTGCCAATTCAAAACTGTTTCTAAATTCAAATCACCTTTATGCTCTAACATCAAATAAAAAACTTTTTTATGTGCTTCGGCTTCTTTCACATCTTCTATTGGTTTTTCCCTAGGTGTGATTCCTTCCTTCAATAGGTTAGCTGCTTCTCTTAGTGACAATGACCCACCCTCAATCCTGTTGGTGTTGTAAGTGAACTTTATCATGAAATTTTCTAAATATTTTTCTTTTATCTCTGTAGGCATTCTTCTAAAATCTTCAGAAAAATTTTTCTTTATTTTATCAATTTTACTAAACCATTTTTCCTGGTAAATTTTGCCCAAAAAGCCTGCTTTCATCTTTTCTATGTTTTTTGGAATTTTACTGCCTAAATACAATTCTTTTTTCTCTACTTTCTTTCCGATTTTCATAGTATGTTCTAAGTAGAAATATTCCTTATTTCCAATCTTTCTTTTTCTGATAGTTACCATGATATTTATTTACCACTACTTATATATAAAATTGATATTTTTTGATAAAAAGTAGGGGTAAGAAATATGAATGATTCATCTGTCGGTTTATGTAAAGTATTTATGGTTCATGTTGCATGATATAGCAGGGATGTATGGTTCATCTCAAATTTCTCAGATTTCAAATCTAACGAATTTTAAAATGTACCTTCCACATTGAACTTTAGTTCAATCCTAACTAACGAAATCTTTAAATACTATATAAAAATATATGCATATAGATATATATGCAACAAGCAAACCAAGAAAAAGAAACAAAAATACATCTAAGCATAACTAGGATCATTCATTCACCCACTCTTAACACTGTTCTAATGGTTGAGGACACCTTAAGAAAAACAGATGGTCCAGTATCTTTGGAGGGATTGAAAAGAGTTTTACCTAAGAAGGTTATGGATCAATCTCTAAGAATAATACTTGCTTATTTGGAAAGCAAGGGTTCAATTTTGATAGGAACGAAAGGAATAAGCTGGATAGCTAATGACAATCCCAAATTCCTTCGAATGATTAAGAAAGCAAAGGTAATTGAAGCATGAGGCCAGTGAAAGTAAGTTTTATAGATGATGCTGCTGATGAGTGGGAAAGATTGAATAAAGTAGTTGCAGAAGAAAAATCCAAAGGCATGGAAAACTCTGAAAATCAACAATTGCTGAAATCAATAAAGCAAAAGATAGAGCTAATAAAAATGAATCCTCAGTATGGAAGTTCTGTTCCAAAGAAAATTATACCAAAAAAGTTTCCAGTTGATAATTTGTGGGTTGTTGATTTAACAGGTTTCTGGAGAATGCTTTACACGTTAAAGGGATATCAAGTGGAAATTCTTTGTTTCATTCTTGAAATATTTGATCACAAAAGATATGATAAACTGTTTGGTTATAGAAAAAAGTAACTGAATTTGAGAATTTTTAGAATTGCACGCTAATAAGAATGCTAATCGATGGTGGGTTGATGATATATCGGTGGGGGATTGATAGGCATTTCCTTGAAAACTATACAACCAAGAAGAATTCTTGGGTTTGAGACCTAAAAGAATGATTAACTTACATTAAATCTAAGTAATCTTTCTGAAAATTTGACTTCTCCCACCCAAAGATAGCTACCATCAAACGCAAGCGAATGTGGCATGAATAATCTGTCTTTACCAATTTCTGCTTCAAATTCTTCAAAATTTTTTGTGCCAAGAACAACTTCAGGCATTTTACCGGCAATTGCATCATCTATTTTGTTCCATACTAACACACGATTGAAATTCGTATCAGCCACAAATAAATATTCATTGCTTGCAAGAGCATGACCAGGTAGATTGAAATGACCAACTTCCAGCGTTAAATATTTAGGTTGTGAGTTGGAAGTCAAACTATCAATGTTGTAAATTTTTATTGAGCCCCCCGGACGATCAGATTGACTTGCAACTATCATATACCTTCCATCACTTGAAAGTCTTTCCGGCTTATCAGTAGTTAGAGTGAATTTTGGATTTTGATTAGAATTACTATCAGGTAATCCTTCCCAAATGTAGATTTTATTTGCTTGCATGTCTGATAGATAGAAATATTTTTCATCGATTGCTATGCCCCTTGCATCCTGTAAAGTTATGGTACCAACCGAATTTTTAAATGTTATGTCTGGTAGCTCTCCGTCCAGTGGAATTTTTTTCCATATAAGAACATTTTCACGGCCAACAGTTATCAACATATTATTAAATATCAAGCCACTATTAACTCGTACATTACTGTAAACTATGTCAGGTTTTGCTCCAGATTCATCAGGAAGGTTCTTCCAAACGTACATTTTCCCATCAAAATCAGACAGTACAAACAAACTTTTGCCGTCAGTTATTGGAAACGGATTGCTGATGATGAACTCTGTTTGTAAGGTGTTTGTATAGATATCTGGACTACCAATCACAATATCAGGCAATTGATTTTCTTTAGTGGGAAATGAACTAAAACCGATAATTTTATTTCCGTTCGAAAGGGAAATATACATTCTATTGCCAGCTATAGCTATTCCTGAACCATCACCACTATTGCCCCCACCAAAATCATAACCAACTGCACCTGTATGTTTAGCACCAACAAACAATTGCGGTTTGTCATCTTCATTTTCGGGAAAAGAATTCCATACATGAAGTCTGTTGCTCAATGCAAAAAATTTACCATCTGAAGCAAAACTCATGCCCCAAAGAATATCCCCATACGCAAGTTTAGGATTTTCCTGTACATACTCTTCACCCATACGCGTAGGATCTGGAACAAAAAAATCGTACATCTGATCATTTTGTGTCGGAAAAGATTTCCAGAAAAATGTTCCTTGTTTATTGCTAAAAGCATTGTGATCGCCTATAGCTAAATGTTTACCATCACTCCCAATACTCCTCGGCGTGCCAAATTTTCCGTCTAGCTTAATTGTAATGTCTGATGCTTGGTTGTTTTGTATAGGAAAAGAATTCCATATTAGAACTTCAGAAGCAGCAGTACTTGTGACAACAACTTTTTCTCCATTGGTCCAAACAGCCCAAGGCCAAATTATATTTCCCCTGCTGCTAGGAGATCTTTCTTTTATATTTTCTAAAACTAAGTCAGCTGGTTGGCCATTTCTAGTCGGAAATTCATTCCAAATCAAAACTCTGTCGTTTTCTACATCTGTTATCAATAAATGTTTGCCGTCAGTAGCCACTCCAATCGGCCAGTTCATTTGATCCATTCCAGTGCCTGGATTGTTTGTTGTAAAATCTTTTTGTCCTAAGACTAAATCTGGTTTGACGTTGTTTGTTATTGGAAGCTTGTTCCAAATCAGCACTCGGTTATTGTTTCTGTCAGCCAAAATAAGATGTGTACCATCTGTCGCTATATTTCCAGGATGATTGAACAGTAAAGGTCCTCCGGCATTGTTGAAATCAACCCCAGACAACATTATACTTGCTTCTTGACCAGTTATAAACCAACCACTGGGTTTCGAAGAGACAGTTTTGTATTGAGATTGTGTTGTTTTTACTGAAATGGTGTCGAATTGCTCGCTTGGTGATTGAGTGATTGTGGTTTGTTGTGTAGAAGTAGTTTCAGAACAATCTTGTGGGCAAGCGGCAGGATGCATTCTTTCATAATCATCACAAATACCATCAGGACATTTCCCTCCTTCTTGTTGAGACGAGAACGGTGTAGAAGGTTGGTTAAACACAAAAAATAAAAATCCTGTTGCAATAACTACGATTACGACAATAGTGATAATTGATAAAGTTAGGTGAACCCCTTTCATAAATTAGTTTTGATTTAGAATTAGTTAAGTTTTGTCTTAATTATCATTTCTTCTCTTCAGTAGTCAAAGCTAAGGCAGATACTAGGCCTTGTTGAGATGGTCGGATGCTGCTTCTGTTGATGGATTTAGAAGTTGTACGCTAATAAGGATGCTAATCGATGGGGGGTTGAATGGGTATCGTTAGTGTATCGATGAGGTATCTATGGGGGATCGACATTGGATTGTTTATATTAGATTCTCTCTCTAAATACAAAATAGGATGAGTGAAATGACGAATAAAAAATGGTTGAATAGAAATGTTGCAGCAATGGGAGTTACAAGTTTGTTCAGCGATGCTAGTCATGAGATGGCGACTTCTGCATTGCCAACCTTTTTAACAGTTCTAGTTGGGCCTGCTCTTGCCCCGCAACTTCTTGGAATAATAAGCGGTTTGTCCGATGGATTAGCAAGTTTTATGAAAACATTCTCCGGATGGTTTAGCGACAAAATCGGAAAAAGAAAACCCCTCACAGTGTTGGGGTATGTTCTTACTGGTTTTTTTGTCGGACTCATAGGGTTTGCAACAAATTGGATAGAAGTGCTTTTCTATAGGGTTCTTGCATGGATTGGAAGGGGGACGAGAGAACCTCCAAGAGATGCGATGCTTGCAGATTCTGTTGATAAAAGGTTTTATGGGCATGCGTTCGGATTTCATCGAGCCATGGACACGATGGGGGCAATAATTGGTCCTCTCCTTGCATTTTTCCTTCTAACTCTTATAGATATAAGAAACATTTTCTACCTTTCATTTATTCCTGGTGTGTTAGCGGTCATTGCAATCGCATTTGGCGTGAAGGAGCAAAAATCTCGAATAAAAAAGAAAGTGCAAGGACTTTTCTTTCACTTAAAAACACTTCCATCCAATTTCAAGCTATTTGCTTTAGTAATGTTTATTTTTGGGATAGGCAATTTTAACAGAACTTTACTGTTGTTGAGAGTACAAGAAGTATTGACACCAGCAAACGGACTACTGATAGCTGGAAGCATTGCTGTCTTCCTCTATGCCATAAGAAATGTCGCTCAGGCAATTGCAGATTATACAGTCGGATCAATAAGCGATAAGATTGGTAAGAAAATTCTATTAGCCTTTGTTGGGTTCTTCTTGTTTGGTGTGGTGTCGCTTGGGTTCATTTACACTACGACAAATTTTTATTATTTCATGATCCTTTTCATTTTATCTGGAATAAGTGCGGCAGGCTACACAGCGCTTGAAAAAGCATATGCAGCTGACCTTCTCCCATCTCATATAAGAGGAACTGGCTATGGGGTTCTGAATACTGTTGATGGAATTGGAGACTTCATTTCGAGTTTTGTTGTCGGAACAATATGGGTTTTTGTATCACCGAACTTGGCTTTCGTCTACGGTGCAGCAGTCTCATTTGTGGCAGCTTTTATGCTCATCATCATTAAAAAATTTTGATACAGTTATGAGTTCGTATGAAAAATCGCAACAAAAATCAATTAACGAAGTAATAGGAATTCTTTAATTTCCGCTTAGCTTTCGCTTAGCTTCGGCTAAGTTTTGTCTAAGCTTTGCATTCCTACAGAAACAGTATCCAATCAATTCAGACTATTTCCCAGAGGCCTTTCTTTCTTCGACTATCATTCCGTTAACCATGCCATGTTGTGATGGGCGACTCGTAATTTTTACTTTACCTAATTCTGTTTTAATAATGCAACCCTTTGTTATTATACCCCTACGAGTGAAGTGTGGATTGTCATAATGTTCAATCACATCTAGAATTTTAACCTTCTTCACGCTTTTGTCGTCAGGATTCAAAACGTTGACAAACTCCACCTTTGCCGCTTTAATCTTAATACCGCCGCCTTTCGTTTTGACAATCTTTCTCTGTTCCTTGCCTATGAGCGTGTGGAGCGGCAGGCTTCCCATCTCATACTTCCTCTTCTTCCTGCCTATTTGTATCTTTCCGCCTGTTGCCTTCCTACCTTTTTCACCGTGCCATATACCCATCGAATCACTTTATTTATTATTCATTTGATTCTTATTAAGTTTTAAATGTTTATGCACGTTATAAAAATTATGGGTGTTGAAATTGAAAACCTACGTAACCGTAAACCTTCCTCGTTAAGATTGTATGCTGAAGTGTTGGCATGCTCAGCAGTCACTGTTGCATCAATTGCATTGACCTGGAAATACGCCCAGCAAAATCCAAAGCTTTCATTTGAATCTATAATGACAACTATTGGATCATTTGGTACTGTTCTTTCTCTCTATTTTTCTGCTATAAATCTCGATATACTGTACAAAAGATGGAGAAAAGTGGAGGCATAAGCTTTTATATTTTGCCTATCCTAATGTATTCAAGTGATTTATTTGACTGAAAGACCGATTGATGCATTGGATAGAGCCAAGGGCAAGAAGATTATGGTAAAGCTCAAGAACGGTGAGGAGATCACTGGCATTCTAAAGGCTTTGGATTTGCACTTGAACCTTTGGTTGGACGAGGCAGAGGTGCAGAAGAACGATAACAAGATTCGTTATGGCACTGTGCTGGTCCGCGGCGACACGATAGTGTATGCTAGTCCTGTGTAAATGAAGCATTAAGACGACTTTTCTGAATAGAAAAAGTTGTATTCATCTTTGTCAGCATAAAATATGGCTTATTTTGCCTAGTTTTCAAACTTTACCGGGGGGTCCACTTCCGAAAAGAAGGTATGTTCATTCAACAAAGTATTTTCAGAAAACGTATGAATGAAAATTTATCGCGAGTAATTAAAGTAAGAGCTTATAGTGGTTATCAGATTTCATTGCATGCCGAAATAGTCAAATATTTAGACGTTGATGAAAATGACGTAATTCTTTATAGATTTGTACACGCCAAAGATGTTTTTTCTGTTGGAAAAGTCATTAAGATTAAAAGAAGAAGAAACAACGAAGTAAGTTATAAGTTATCTATTCGCAAAGAAGCTTTACAAAAAGCTAAACTTGAGTTACCACAAACTTTTGAAATAGAAATTATGGATATCAAGAAAGTGGGTTATAAGCCATCTCCAGTTGAAGATTGCAAAAATTGCTTAGATATAGTATCGCTAATAAAAGACGATAATAGATTTACATGTTTTGAAAAGCCAGATGATACATTACTGATATATTATATGAATAAAAAATCGACTTCTGTGATAACTTTGCCAAGATTTATACCATTAAATGAATTTACTTTGTGGAGCATTGGCTTTTATATTGCAGAGGGTTTAAAAGTAAATTTTCATAGAGTTTCTGCGTCCAATGATGATTCACTTCTAGTTTCACGATTTGTTCAATATCTAAATCTTTGGAAAATTATTGAGAGTAAAATTTCTGTAAGAATTAGAGTCAAACCTAAAAATTATCACACGAGTCTAAACAATTTTTGGGCTGAAAAATTAAATTTGCCAATTAAAAATGTAATCGTAAGAAAACACTACAATAAACCTACGAACTCTGAACGCGGAAATGCTGAAGTAACTGTATATAATAGTATTTTTGGGATCATTCATTCAAAATTTCTAAATTTCGTTATTAACAATGCTGAAAATTTAACAAAAAAAGAGGCGCTTTCAATAATTAAAGGTTTAGAGGAGGGAGATGGCCATGCAATATTACACAAAGGCTCAATCGAAATTGGGATAACATGTGAAAAACGATTTACAGGATTCGTTAGAAATTTATATTCAAAGATTTACTCCGAGCCTATAATTGAGTCGCATTCCACTTCTAAAAAAGTAGATAAAATTCTTTACAGAGGAATAAAAAATGGATTAAAATTTTTAGAAGATGGACATTTTATTAATAGCTTTCATAGAAGAAAGAATCTAATTTCCTTGCTATCAAAAAGCTTAAAAAACAAAAGAACCATTACTAGACAAGGTATTGATAGACAAACCTTGGAAAGGTTTATGTTATTGAAAGAAGAATTTAACTTAACTGGAGGTACAACAAATGACTAAAGGAACGCCGTCAATGGGCAAAAAGAATAGGATCACCCATATCAGGTGCAGATCAATCTAGTAAATGCTAATTGAGCACAAAAGATGTGGGCGACATTCATATAGGATTGATAAAAAATACTGCGCTGCCTGCGGTTACGGCAGAACTGCTAAAATAAGAAGCTACAAATGGCAGACGCATGATGTTAACAGGCATCGAATAAAATAAAAATTTTCAAGGTGTGTCGCATTAAATGATTTGATTCTACCAGACAGTTTGAGGGAAGAATTTAGAAAGCCCTTTGGTAAAATAATTGTTGCGGATGAGGTAAAATCTGCAAAAGAAAAAATGATTGCTGTTGGGGATGCTGCAAGCTTTTCTTTGATACAGCACGGCTTCAAGCCGGATGTCATAGTTTTTGATAATAAAGAAAAACGCAAGCCTGTTAGTATTGAGGTAAAGCAGTGCCTGCAAAATTATGCAAGAAAAAAATTTTCTGTAAAAAATCCTTCCGGCCACGTCACAGCAGAGTTGTGGAAAACTGTAAAACTATCTTTGGAATTGAATTCTGCTGTTGCGATTGAGGTTGAGGGCGAGGAGGATCTTGCTGCACTGCCGTTCTTTTTGGAATCGCCTGCCGGCACTGTTGTTTATTACGGTTTGTTTGATAACGGTATGGTAGAGGTTAAAGTTGACAAAAACTTAAAAGATAAATGTAAGGAACTGGTAAAAGAAATGGAAGGGCCTGGGGCTCTATTGGGCCTGTAAGCACTTTGTGCCGGGAGGCTCAACATGGTAGAGCAGCTGATGGTGATAAGTTTGTCACCAGTTGAAGCTTTTAACCATGTGAGGAAACCAGAGAGATAAAATCTCGGTGAATTGGTTGTGGGTTCAAATCCCACCAGGCCCACTTCCAAACCTTTAAGTTCAACCTCCGACAAAATAATAAATTACGATTGATATGCCAGTAAAGAAATTCATTGAAAATCTGAAGAAAAAGGACTGGAGGGCCCATAGCAGAAGCATTGTTTTTAATCATGGTATAACGGATTTTAGCAAGGAATTTAGGAAAAACACCATTGCAATGATAGTCGCTGCGCTGGGTCTGGTGGTGGCATTGATGTGGCAGGATGCAATAAAAACCTGGATTAATATTGTGTTTCCTATGAATGACCCTCAAAATTATATGATAAAGACATATGCCGCTTTGTTATTCACATTCCTAGCTGTAACCATGATTTACTTTATGTCCAAGCTAAGCCCTAACAAATGAAAAGATTTTTATATAACTTTTCCTAAGCTGATAGTATATTGGGTCCATAGCTCAGCATGGTAGAGCAGCTGACAGGAGGCTGAAACTCTTAATCAGTTGGTCCAGGGTTCAAAAGGGTCTGATGGCTCTGAAATTCCCTGTGGACCCATTTTTATCTTTATTGAGTAAAATCTGGTCTGATTTGCCTTATTTTTCAAATTCATCAGGGCTCTACTTCCACAAAGTTGAATATGCTATTAATCCAGAATTAATATGTTGTAAAAATGCTTAATGAAAATTTATCAGAATTTATTGGAGCACTAATAGGAGACGGATGTCTATCTAAATATTGGTGCAAATATGATAATCGATGGAGATATATTATTGCCTTTGCAGGATAATGGGATGAAGACCATCAATACTATGAAAATGTCATACAACCAATTGTATTGGAAGAATTTGGAACCCGTGGTTACATTTACCACAGAAAGGATGACAATACAGTTAGATTTTTCATAGAAAGTAAAAGAGTTTTATCATTTCTTCATTCTTTGGGTTTACCTATTGGAATAAAAAAATACATTGGTATCCCAGAAGATTTTAAAGTCAGTTTAAATCTTTCAAAGGCATGTATCAGAGGCATATTCAACACAGATGGATCTATCTACAGTAGATATGGTAAAAAATATTCAAATCATTCCAGATATTACAAAAACTATGCTGTCATTCAATTTAAAATGAAAAATAGAGAAGTAATAGTGTTTATCAAACAATCACTAGAAAAATCAGGATTAAAATTAACAAAAATTGGCCGAGTAAATAAAGTTTATTGGGTCACTAGGATAACGTCTCAAAAAGATGTCGAAAGATTCTTTAAAAAATTAAAAATTAATCACCCACATCATTTAAGGAGATTTGAAAAGATAAAAAATAATTAATCAGTTGGTCGTGGGTTCGAATCCCATTGGGCCCATCTAGTTCAAATCCTATTCTCACATGAAATAAAAAATATAGAGAAAAATTTAGGAGAAGCGACCTAAAATAAAGCAATTCTATTTACGCTTCTTTTTTGTTTTATTTGAAGAAGATTTAGCTTTCTGCCCTTTGAAAACAGGGCAATTTTTCCAATCAATCATCTTGATTTTATAATTTTTGCTACATATCTTTTCTGCAATGCTGCACATGCCTTTGTTTAATTTTTTACAAACCAAAATATCACCAGATATTTATTGGGTTTACTGGACTCGGTAGCAAAGTTCCTTGAACAGGGTGGAATACGATTCGAACTTTTCCCCCACCCGAGGTTATCTTTGCCATGTATGGTACTACTTGCTGATGTGACTTCAGTTAGCGGTGAGATATAGTCCAGTCACCGCACGATAGCGAATCGATCACATCAACAGTGGTTCACCTTTGACATAACCTTTTCCAGGTCAACCGAATTGTCCAAACCCAACATATTATAGTTATTTTGATGCATATTAAAGCTATCGTTAGAAGTTAGAAAAATTAGAATGAAACCTTTATATTTCGCCTAGCAACAAATAAAGAATTGCCTTTTGAACATGCAGCCTGTTTTCTGCCTGGTCGAATACAACGGAATTCTTTCCGTCAATAACATCATCTGTTATCTCTTCCCCTCTATGGGCAGGCAGGCAATGCATAACGATATAGTTGTTATTACCAACAGACTTCAGTAATTCGCTATTCAATTGAAAATCTTTGAACGCCTTTTTTCTTTCTTCCCGCTCATCCTCGGTACCCATGCTCACCCACACATCCGTATAAACAACATCGGCATTTTTAACCGCTTCTTTGGGATTGTTGGAAATATTAATTTTATTTTCAGGGTTCAACCTGCTTGCTAAATTCAGTATTTCTTTTTTTGGTTCATAACCAACAGGCGAGGCAACATTCAATGGTATGTTTAAAATAGAACAAGCTAATATCAAAGAATTTGTAACATTATTATTCCCGTCTCCGACAAAAGCAATTTTCACGTTTTTCAAATCTTTTTTCTCAGATATCGTAAACAAATCAGCCAAAATTTGGCAGGGATGCTCTTTGTCTGTAAGCATGTTTATAACCGGTACGGAAGCATTTCTTGCAAGCTCTGCTACATTGTTATGAGAGTAAGACCTTATTGCAACCGCATCAACATACCTGCTCAAGGTCTTTGCCGTATCTGCAATAGTCTCGCCTCGTGACAGCTGCATTTCGCTTGCGTTCAAAACTATCGGGTAACCGCCCAGATGATAAACGGCAACCTCGAAGGAAACCCTTGTCCGCGTGGAAGGCTTTTCAAATATCATTGCTACTGTCTTGTTTTTCAGCGGTAGTCCTGCAATATTTTTCTGCTTGAATTTTTTCGTTAGTTTTAGTATGGTTTGTATTTCTTCCTTTGACAGGTCAGCTATGGAAATCAAATCTTTATTTTTCAGTTTCATAGTATATATTATGCCCAAGAAAAAGGTTTATATTTCTCATTCGACGAATTTTGATTTCAAGAACGAGCTGTATGGACTTTTAAAGAAGATGTAAATTTAGCTGCAATTTCTTTAAATATAATGGCATATAATGATTATATATGGTTATATGGTGAAGACTACTATTGCTATTGATAAAAATACCCGTGAAGAATTGAAACTGCTGGGGAAGAAAGACGAGGATTATGATGAGATAATTAAAAAATGTATAACATTCACTAAAATGGTTGAGGGTAGACTGAAGCTTGTTGCTACATTAAAGAATACCAGTTATGAAAAACTTTTGGAAGAAATGGTTAATGCTTACGAAAATGCTATAATGAAAAATACAGATTATAAAAAAATTTCAAAATTAATGGAAGAATCGATGAAAAATTCTAAGGGTGGTAAAAAATGACCACGGCTATAAATAAAATCGTGATGCAGGGGTTCAAGAGTTTCAACAAGAAAATATCCGTTCCCTTGCTAGGCGGGTTTAATTGCATATGCGGCCCGAATGGAAGTGGTAAATGCCTAGACGGGGACAGCTTGGTTCAACTGGCGGATGGAAAAATATTGCCAATAAGGGAAATTGTAGAAGATGCTTTGAGAGGTGCTAAAAATACACATAAAATGAATGATGGCGAACTTACGTATGACAATCCAGAAGGCATAGGTATTCTCACATTAAATCCAAAGAATTTGAAGATTGAAAGTAAAAAAATCTCTGCTTTTGTGAAGAGAAAAGCCCCGGCAAGACTTCTAAAAATAAGGACAAGGACCGGCAAAGAAATTACGGCAACAGAATATCATCCCTTCTTTTCCATTAAAAATGGCGAAATATTTTCCACAAAGGCAGAAGAATTAAAGGTTGGGCTGAAAATATCAACCCCGAGGGGTTTACCAATAGAAAATTCAAATGGCACTTTGGATTTCTTGGACAAGTTCAAACTGGAAGATAAAATCTATGTTTCATATTCAAAAAAATTGCAAGAATTGATAGAATCAAACATTAGGAAATTTGGGAATAAAAAAAATCTTTTTGCACAGTTGGATATACCAGAAAATGCCATAAGAGGAGTTTTTGACGAGCAAGCAATGAACATATGTTATGTTTCTAGACTTTTGCATTCAAGCGACTGTGATAACGAAGTTTTGAGCGAAATGATTCAGGGGCTTAAATCCATGAGAAGCTCCTTTAGCATGAGGCCGACCTGGAAATTAACAGGGAATTTGGCTAGATTCTTGGGCTATGTAATTGCCGAAGGTAGTTTACTCTCTGATTCGGATCAGGTAAGATTCACAAACGCAGAATCAGACCTGCTTGCTGACTTTTCTTATCTAACAAGAGAGGTATGGGGGCTAAGAGCCAAGGAAGGAAGGTACAAGCCAATAGCTACCGACTTGATGATATATTCGAATACCCTCAAAAAATTCTTGGATACGATTTTCAGAATTAAAATTGGTTCTGATGCAAAAATAAAACAAGTACCGCCACAAATATTCGAATCTTCTAAGGATGTGATATGCAATTTCTTGGCTGGCTTGATAGATGGCGACGGATATGTGCATGTGAAAGTTAAAGATGGCAAACACAATTGTTATATTGAATATTCCACGGCAAGCAGGAAATTGGCACTAGGCGTCGCCACACTTTTTCTTAGGCTTGGGATAGTCCCTGTTCTAAATGAAAAAATGAAGTATGCATCAAATGCAAAAATAAAAAAGAAAAGGAAATATTATTCAGTTATCCTTTATGGGATTGAAAATCTAAAAAAATTCAATAAATTGATTAAACTTCATTCTAAAGAAAAATCAAAAAAACTGGCTGAAATTGAAGAATGGAAAATAAAATCTGGCACTAACATAGATACTATTCCCAGTGTAAACAACCTTGTCAAGGAACTGGTTAAAAAGACTGGCTTGGGCATAAAAAGACTTGGAAAAATAAGTTCAAAATTACAGGCATACTATGAAAATAGATGCGAAGCAACAAGGGAAGGATTAAATGAAGTCATAAATATTTTGACAAGTCGTGGCAGCCTGAATAGGGAAACAAAAAATTTGATTGACACTTTAAGCCTGTTTGCAAACTCGGACGTATTTTGGGATGAAATTGTCTCTATTGAAGAAATTAAACCAAAAGAAAAATGGGTTTACGATCTTTCTATAGATGGCACGCATAATTTTATTGCCAATAATTTTATTATTCATAACAGCAATGTGTTGGATGCGATTTGCTTTGTTTTGGGCAGGGCCTCGGCAAAATCCCTGAGGGCAGAGAGGCTGCATGAACTGATCTTCCATGGCGGGAATGGTAAAAAACCTGCTGACTATGCTGCTGTTATGCTTTATTTGGACAACACGAAAAAGGCATTCTCATTCGAAGAGCCTGAGATATCGATTACGAGAAAGGTCAACAGGAAAGGTGTATCAATATACAAGATACAAGGCAAGACTACAACACGCGAAAAGGTTTTAGAGCTGCTGTCGACGGCACGTATCTATCCAGATGGCCATAACATTGTTCTGCAAGGCGACATCACAAACATCATTGAAATGAACCCCATAGAGAGGCGGTTTATTATTGACGAGGTGTCAGGCATATCGGAATATAATGAAAAGCGCGACAAGTCGAAGAAGGATTTGGAGGCTGTTGATGCAAAACTAAAAGAGGCGGAGATAATTATAACCGAGCGGTATGACCTGTTCAAGCGGCTGGAAGAGGAAAGGAATGCTGCGCTGAGATACCAGCAATTACAAAATAGTTTGCAGGTGTTGAAAGCATCGCTTGCTCGCAGGAAGCTCACTAATTTTGAGGAACTGGCGAAGACGCTTGATGAGGAGACTGCCAAGAAGGAGGCAGAGAATGAAAAGCTGCAGAAGGAGATAGAAGTAATTGAGAATGAGCTGGAGCAGCGCGACAAGAATATGGCCGAGATTGTTAACAGGCTGATAACTGCCTCTAAAAGGGTGGAGGCAGAGAGGGAGATCTCTTACCTTCGCACAAAAATCATGATAAACAGGGACAAGATTGACTCTAACAAAAGGGAGGTTGAAAGGCTAGCTAATATGATAGCCAGGCTTAGCATGTTAGAGCCAAGGTATGAGGGTGAATTACCACGAGCAGTAAAGGCAGTGATGGAGCAAAAGCTGAATGGAGTTTTTGGCACTGTGAAGGATTTGATAAAGGTTCCTGAAAAATATCTTCTTGCAATAGAGATAGCTGCTGGGTCGCACATGAACGACGTTGTTGTTGACAATGATCAGACGGCTGAATTTTGTATCAATTTCCTTAAGAACGAGAGGATTGGTAGGGCAACATTTCTGCCGCTAAGCAAGGTGAAGGCGAGGAAAACTGAGTCTGATGTTGTAGGGAAGAAGGGTGTTGTCGGTATTGCTTCACGGCTGATTAACTATGACAAGCGGTATAAAGAGGCTGTGGAATTTGTTTTCGGCAACACTGTGGTCGTTAACAACATAGAAGATGCAAGGGCTATTGGAATAGGAAAGGTAAGGATGGTTACGCTTGACGGTGATCTGATAGAAAGAAGTGGGGCCATGACAGGCGGCTATCTCATAAGATCGCATCCGAGATTGGCTGAGAAGATGGCCAAGGACGAGGTCACTGAATATGCAGAACTAAAGAAAAAACTGGAGCAGGAGATAGAAACATTCGCAAAGCAGACAGAGGAGATGGAGAAAAAATTAAAAGGTTACGGAGAAGCGAAGGAGACGAAGGAATTTGTTGACATGCAGAAGTTAAGGATTGACTCTGAGGAAGAGTTGGACAAGCTTAGACAAAAGAGAAAAGCTGCTTACGAGAAAAGACTGATGGTGCAGTCTGACATAAACAGGCAGAAGGTACAAAAGGCAAGGATAGAGGCTGACATAGAAAGCGTAAAGATCGAGGTGGAGCAGTACGGCAAGGTTGAATACGTGCAGCAAGGTGTAAAATCCTTGGAAACAGGAATAGAGCAGGCAATGAAAGAGTTTGCTGCCATAGGTGCGGTTAACTTTAAGGCAATAGACCAGTATGAAAACTTCAAAACAGAGTTTGACGAATACAAACGCAAGTATGAAAAGATACTGGAAGAGAAGAAGGCTGTGCTGGAGATGATTGAAAAGATCGAGGAAAAGAGAAGGGAGGTTTTTTATGCCTGCCTGAAGCAGGTGAGCCAGTTTTTCAACGAAATATTTGAGAAGATGACAAAGGGGACGGCAAGCCTTGAATTGGAGAATCCATTAGATCTGGAAAGCGGTTTGGTTATACAAGCAAACCCAGGAGGCAAGATGCTGCTTAATATTGACTCGATGTCTGGCGGGGAGAAGACGCTAACAGCACTGGCATTTTTATTTTCCGTCCAGAAATACAGACCGTCACCATTCTACATACTGGATGAGATCGACGCTGCTTTAGACAAGGAAAACAGCAAGAAGGTTGCTGAGCTGATAAAAATTATGTCTGCAGAGGCTCAGTTTATTGTTATCACGCATAATGACATTACAATAATGACTGCTGACAGAATATATGGTGTGACAATAAGTCAGGGGGAATCAAAGATTATCGGCTTGGAGCTGCCGAAGGTTTGATAGAATGGTAGAGGAAGACAAGATACTGCAGATGGTTATAGAAAAGCAGAGCTGGGAGGAAGTACTTTACTATATAGTCAGCATAGAGAACATGGATCCCTGGAACATTGATTTAGCAAGGCTGGCTGGCAGCTTTATAGTCTACATAAGCAAGATAGAAAAGCTGGATTTCCGTATACCAGCAAAAATTGTTTTTGTCGCAGCTGTTTTGCTGAAACTGAAAGCAGATTACCTGTCTATATTTGAGGAAGAGGAGACGTTTGAAGAGGTGGCAAAGAAGCAGGGGCAGTTTGCAGACCTAGGCATCGATCCCAACCTCGTGCAGCTGGGAATACCGATGAAGAGGATACCGAAAAGGCAGGTTACGCTCGACGAGCTGATTGTATCATTAAAAAAAGCTATGGTTGTTCGCGAGCGAAAGGTTGAGCGAAGGCAGCTGTGGAGGGCGCAGCTGCAGGCGCAGATAAAAGAGGATGACATCACTAAACGGATAGAGGATATGATGAAGGATATTGATGTACTGATGGAAAGGCTACATGAGACAAAATTAAAGTTCAGCCAGATAGTTAAAAAATGGGACAGGGATCAGATCGTTAAAAATTTCGTGCCGCTCCTGCATTTGGAAAGGGATGCAAAGATAACAACAGAGCAGCTGGAATTTTTCAAGGAGATTTTTATTAGCAAGACTTGAATTTAAATCTTGCATGGGTTCAATCACACCTCCCGCGTGAAAAACAATTTCTATCTTTAAGCACAATTAATAAATATGAGTAAAGAATTGAAATATCCAACAATAGAAGAAATTACTGAAATTAATAAAAGATTAGGTGAAGGGGGAGTATTGATTAACAAAGGAAATCTTGAATTTATTTTAAAGAAAGTAGAGATTGAAAAATCAATTACCAAAAAAGCTACAATATTTCTCAGAGACATTATTAGATTGCATCCTTTTCTTGATGGAAATAAAAGAACTTCTTTTCATGCAATGTTGTATTTTCTAGAGCTCAATGGTAAAAGATTTAAATATGGACATAAAGATGAAAATAAGATAGAAAAGATGTTAAACAGAATTGCAAGAAATAAAGAAACCATAAATGAAATAGAAGAATGGATAGACAAGGGATTGGTATGAGAAAAGAGTTTGATAAGATAATCAATAAAAATATTGAAAGATGGTCAAGATTGAACAAATGGTTAGCCACAGAAAGGCTTGGAAAGCAGTTGATTAAGAATAGATCTAGTTAGTGTAGTATACATGAAAAATAAATTCTCAGTGGGTTCAAATCCCATCTCCCGCATGAAATTAAAACCTTTTCTGATTTCAAACTAAATTATATTATTAGAATGTTGGGGCAATTAAAATAATGAAAGGTACGTTTAGATAGCATAGGAGCAAACAGAAAACAATAAATAATTTGTATTTAACGTGATTTTAATGAAACAGCTGTCGCACAACGGTATACTGGTAAACAAATACCAAGCAAGAGGATTTTACATTCTTTTCAGAGGTAGGAAGATACTGCTAACAGCAGAGCAGGAGGAAATGGCTGTAGCCTGGGTAAAAAAACTGGGAACAGATTATGTCAAGGATGAAGTTTTTGCAAGAAATTTTTTCGAGGACTTTGGCAAGCTTTTGGGCATTAAAGAAAAAATTTCACCTGAGGATGTTGATTTCTCGGAAATAACCAAAGCAGTTGAGAAGGAGAGGAATGAAAAGCTGAACATGTCAAAGGAAGAGAGGAAGAGGCAGGCTGAGGAGAGGAAGAAGATTCGAGAGGAAAACAAGGAAAGGTATGGCTATGTTGTTGTTGACGGCGAGAGGGTTGAGGTTTCCAATTATATTGCCGAGCCCAGCTCGATATTCATGGGCAGGGGCAAGCATCCGCTAAGAGGCAAGTGGAAGGAGGGCGCGAAGGAAAGCGACATAATACTAAATATTTCTCCAGACTCGCAAGTGCCGAAAGGAAGCTGGAAGAAGATAGTGTGGGAGCCTGAGTGCATGTGGATTGGGAAATGGGATGACAAGCTGAGAGGAAAGGAAAAATACATATGGCTTGCCGACAGTTCTTCAGTAAAGCAGGCGCGTGAAAAAGAAAAGTTCGACATGGCAAAGGTTGTGGAGAAGAATTATGAAAAAATAAAGAATCACATGACTAACAACCTGACAGCGGAGGATTTGAAAAGAAGGAAAATAGCAACAGTCTGTTATTTGATAGATGCACTGAGCATGAGAGTAGGTGATGAAAAGGACGAGGACGAAGCGGATACTGTCGGCGCGACTACATTAACAAAGGATAACGTCATTATCAAACAAAACAACCTTGTCAAGTTTGATTTCCTTGGTAAGGATTCTGTCAGATGGGAGAAGGAGGTTGTTTTGCCGGAGCAGGTTGTAAAGAATTTGAAAGAGTTTATGGCTGGGTCGCAATCTGAAATATTCGAGGGCGTGAGGTCTGAGAACGTGAAACTCTTTTTGAACGAGGTTGTTCCTGGATTAACATCAAAGATTTTCAGAACCTTTCACGCCTCAAAGGCAGTAGAGGATTATTTTAAAAAGACTGATGTCAAGAGGGAGGATGTGGAGGATTATAAAAAATATTTCGCAGCCATGGCAAACCTGCAGGCAGCAGTTGTCTGCAACCACAAGAGAACGCTGCCGAAGAGCTGGGAGAAGACATTGGAAAAGAAGATGGAGCGGTTGAAAGTGATGAAAGAAAGGTTGGAAGAAAAAAGGAACAAGGCTATTGATGTTTTAGAGCAGCGGATTAAAAAGCTCGAGTCCATGCAACCGACAGAGAAGAGAAGGTTGAAGCTGGAGGAATATAAAAACAAGTTGAGTCCTTTGAAAGCGAGGATGAGCGAGAAGGATGAGCAGAAGATAAAAAAGATGGAGCTGAAAATAAAACTGATGAAGGAGACTAGGGATTATAACCTAAACACTTCGTTGAAAAGCTACATAGATCCGCGCATCTACTGGAAGTGGTCCAACAAGGTAAATTTCGACTGGAAGAAATATTATTCAAAAACGTTGCAGAGAAAATTTTCCTGGGTGAAATAAATTTTTCCAATCATGTCATCAAATGTGTTATGTAATTAAAAAAATAAATATCTGAAAAAATTTCTACCAAAGAGAAACAGAAAAATTATTTGCATTCGCCGCTTACCCAGTAAAATGTGCTATCTTCCTTATCCGTCTTTTTCAGTATCTTCCTCTTGTCTGCAAGCATGCCGAGCCTGTTCTTCACGGTGTTCAAATTTATGATGCGACCGCATTTTTCATTCACCTTGAAGCTGACGCCTAAAACCTGCATGGGCCTTTCAGACTCCCTCAATATATGCAAAATGACATCATCTAGGAATTTATAGTCAGCACTGCGACCGCGCATATATCTATTATTGTTCTTTGCAGTCTTATAGCTAACAATTTGCTGCAGTATTGCCAAAAAATAAGAGCAAGCAGACCAAATAATTATTATCGTGATTTTTTTGAACACAAAGGCTTTGCTGGAGGCGGCGTTGTTTGTTTCTGATCAGGCCTTAAGCATGGAAAGGCTTTCGAAAATACTGGGTATAGGCTCTGAGGAGGAGGTAAAAAAGCTTTTAGAACAGATAAAGGCAGAACTGACAAAGGAGGCAAGCGGCATAGAGCTGGCAGAGACGCCTGAAGGTTACGAGTTACGAGTGAAGCAGGAATACAGGGAGAAGGTTGCAAAACTTGCTCCGCTAGCGGATTTGAGCGACGGCATGTTAAGAACACTGGCAATAGTAGCAGCAAAACAACCTGTTAAACAATCCTTGATAGTCCATTATCAAGGCAACAAGACCTACGGCTACGTTGTCAGGCTTGAGGAGAAGGGACTGATAAAGACGGAAAAGTTCAGCAGGACTAAATTGATCAGGACAACGCCAGAATTTGAAAAATACTTTGGCAAAAGCAGCGAAGAGATTAAATCCATGTTAGATTCAAAGGCCAAAGAGAAGGTGGAAGAAAAATAATCACTTTACAACTTGCATAGTTAATGTTGTACAGAGTACATCATATTTCTTAATTCCCTTGCGAATCTTATCGATATCTTTTTTTATTTGATCCCTACTATTCCTATCAATCTCAACCATTGCATCATATACGCCATAGGTCAAAGAAGCATTTACACCATGTTGTCTTTTCAAGTAACCAAGGACAGCCTCTTCTTTACCGGCTGTAATTGTTAAAGCGATGAAGGCTTTGGCCATATCGATCTCTTTATTGTAGAAATGTTAGATTTAAATATCTTGCGCTGTTTTTCATCCACACATAAAAAAATGGAAAAAGCAAAAATAAATAGATAATTAAGGCAATAATTAATATTGATTTTATGGCTAGACCAACCTGGGATGAATATTTTTTGAAACTGATAGACAGCATTGCAGAGAGGGCTACTTGCGACAGGGGAAAAAGTGGATGTTTGGTTGTAAGAGACAAGAGGATAATAACTACCGGTTATGTTGGCTCACCGCCAGGGTTGCCGCACTGCGATGAGGTTGGGCATGACATGAGGAAGGTTGTTGATGAGACTGGGGATGTCAAGCAGCATTGTGTGAGAACAATCCATGCAGAGCAGAACGCAATATTGCAGGCGGCAAAGTTTGGTATTCCTATCGAAGGGTCTACTATGTATGTGAAGATGGAGCCATGCAGAACCTGTGCGATGATGATAATTTCCGCTGGTATAAAAAGGGTTGTATGCAAGAAAAAATACCATGCCGCTGAAGAGACAAGGGAGATGTTCAAGCAGGCTGGTGTTGAGCTGGTTACACTATCGGATGAAGTGGAAGAATACCAAAACATGTAAAAATTAATTACTTCTTTGCCAATATTGGTTTATGGAAGAGAAATTTTTGGTTAAAAGTTCTGTAGTGAAGCTTGCTGAGCGGCTGCAGGGAGAAAGAGGAAGTAACATGCTCTCTGTTTATGTTAAAACAAAGGCAGACTTGCCCAACGATGTTAATGTCGGAAATATATCAAGCATGACAGGCATGATAATTTTTCACAGCGACAATACTGATATGATAATCATCCCGCAGTTTCCTGTTATGCGTAATGAAACCTTTTGCGAAGACAAGTTTCACGTAGAACAGCTGACGGAGATATATTCACACAGTTATGTAACAGGCATAGTACTGCTTCATTTGGGTGAGTATGCTGTTGCGATATTTGACGGTGATAAGATAACTGCTGTAAAATGCGGCAAGCAGTATGTGCACAGCAAGCATGGCAAGGGCGGCTACAGCCAGGGCCGTTTCTCACGCCTGAGAAAGGTGCAGATGAAACACTACTTTGATGAAGTTTACAGAACTGTGAAGGAGGTTTTTGAAAAGGAGGTAGACAGAATTGATTACATAATTTATGGTGGTCCTCGGGTAACTGTAGCGGATTTTCTTAAACAGGACCACTTTTTGAAAAAAATCTCCTCCAAAACTTTACATCATGTTATAAATGTGGACCGTGCGAACAGGACTGAACTTGACAAAGTTATGAAAGAGGTATGGAAGACTAGAGTAATTTTTCTCAAGTAAACTATCCACGACTAAAGCCGTGGGCTTTCCATAGGTTGATAATTATGGTTCACAGAACGCAAACTACCAACGGCATTCGGACGAACGAGGTTGTTTACAGAACCTCTCCACTTGGAAATCTGGATAGAAATATCTGGATTAGGGATACGACTATTCCGCTCCAAGAGGGATTTGACAGCGATGGCAAGAGATGCTTTTCTATCACTATTCACGATTTGACCGCATTTACACTTGAACAGGGAATAGTTGGAGCTATGTCCATTCCCAACAGTACCACAGTGGGAACACCATTTGGAAGTATGCCAACTATCCACAGCATTCAAAGAAATATTATTGTCAAAGCATCTCTGTTCAAGAATCTGCTTGAATTTATAAAAAGGAATCCTCATAACGGTTTTATTGAATCTCTTGCCTTTTGGATTGAATCTTCTGAGTCTCTCAATAGAAATATCGGCATCATACTTAACAGCGAGTTTGATAATTTTTCTAACCACCTGTCCGAGATTGGTTTCAACGAAATCTCTTTCATAATTTTTAATACTTTCAAGTTTCTTAACAGCATTCAAGGATTGCAATTTAGCCCTTCTTTCCATAATTTTCTTTCTCTTAACCCAGATTTGCTTCCCAAGATAGGTTTGATAGAGGACTCTGCCTTCTGAAGAGATGACGCTGACAGCGAAATGCTTGGCATTGATGTCAATTCCAAGAACATTCTTTCTTTGTGGAATTTCCTTTTCCTTGGAGAGATAAGCAACAATCTGCAAGTCTTTAGTCAATCCAAATGTCTTGCAAATCCAACCACCATTAACCAAACTCTGGAATCTTTGATAATTCCTATTCTGTTTGATTGGAATAGCTATCCTGTTTCTTGGATGCAATCCCAAATCAACAAAGAAGTTAGATTTAGTGTTGAAAGTCTTGCAGTTTCGAGGAATATTAAATTTGACAGTCAGACCATTAACTTTATCAGTTTTCTTTTTCCAAGCATCACGAATGAGACTACATCTGATTTGAACATTGAAAGAGGTGTTTTGTTTGCTAATTGATAATGTCTTTCTATGGAACTGCATAAATGTCTTGCAATCTTTCCTTTCAGATAAAAGACGATTGTATTCGGAAAGAGCAGTATCCATAAAATCTTCAAGACGATTATTCTTCCTGTTTGTAGCAACAGTCTGCAACAAAATGGCTCTTTTCATATCCCTAATCCAATCATTATTTTTGTTTTTCAATTGTAAATATGCGTCGCAATTCATCCTATCTCTAAAGAGTGTAGGCTTCCTTGCGACACAAAGGTGAATTATGAACTGGTTTGGGAAAAACAAAAAAGGAAGAGCAAAGTTTTACTTTTTTTTGTAACCATACAGCACTACTAAAAGGCCTATTACTACCAGAGTAACCAGCGGAAACATGGATATGCCGTTAAGGTTGAAAGAAATTCCTAAACCCATACCGAACATATCTAACAGGTATAGCAATACTCCGATGGCTACAATGATTAGCCCATACATTACGAGCTTCTTCACTAAAGCACCTCCATTGTATTAATTTCGCTTTTGCTTAACTTAAGCAATTGGGGTTATGTCTTGCAGCAACATTTTTGGCCTTCAACGTCGCATGTCGCAGTCAAATTGGTCTCCCACGAATAGCATGCAATCCTGCATCTTCCGCTAGTGTAGTTTCCACTCGTGCATACGTCAGAGCATGTTGCGTTTAAAACTACAACTGTTGTGGTTGCTACTGTTGTTGCTACTGTCGTAGGAGCGGTTGTTGGAACTGTTGTAGGTACTGTTGTTGTTGGTGGCGCTATAGTTGTGCCTTGCGTGTAAACTACAACTGCAACAAGCAGTAATGCTATCAAAGCTATAATCCAATAAGACCTTTTTGTTTTCAATCAAGCACCTCTATGCTATTAATTTTGTTTTTGGCTGGCTTAAAAATGTTAGGGGATATTATGAGAACTTTATTAAAATTCCTTTTTTCTTTCAAGGACTATCTTAAACCCATCGAAATATCCTAATAGCAAGCCTATCAGGCCGGAGAGAAAAACTATAACGATGATGTACATGCCTATGTAGTTTAACGCTTCGTGATAGCATTCCATGGTACTTGTTTTTTTGTTTGTCAACGGGCTGGTGAAATTATAATCGCCATACATCTGGTAGTATGACAAACACATGTCAACAGACCAAATGTTCCTTACGAAATCGTATATAAAAAACACTAGCACAGTGATCAGGCACAAGATTAAAATTTTTTCTATCATACGTAAAAAAAGGAAGTTTAAAAATTTAAGCAAGTGGTTAAAATTATTCTTTTCCCTATGGTAGAAGATTTTTTAAGAAAAAGTAGGAGGTTTGAATGATCTTTTAGATTTTCGTAGGAAAAATATTACAACAGCCGCTATCAAAAGTATTCCGATGAACATGAACATTGTAGTTGGCGGTAGTACGGGTGGTGTGACAGGAACTGTGGTGGTTGTCGTTGTTGCCGCGGTTGTAGTTGTAACAACCTTCTCGCCTGTGATTGCAAAGACAGACAACCCAGGCGACTCGGCCTCAAAATAATAATATGTTGCATCCTCGCTTACCTTGCTTGTAGACAATTTAGTCCAACTGCTTCCCACTAATCTCTGCAAAGCAATAGTAGCAGGGTCGATGTTATTTGTTGAAGCCCATGATTTTTCGACCTTGAATTTTATTTTAACCTTGTTTATGTCAGCGTCCTGAACATTCGTCTTTGTAATCTCCAGATATTTGTAAACCGCTCCAGTGTCAGCGGCAATGGCAACGTTAGCTCCGGAAGGCAGGGAGGATTCTTTGACTGTCAGTTGAACATTGTTAACAGTGTTTTTCACCTCTACGTTAACCGATTCTATTTTCAGCGTATCTGATTGGGTGACATTGAAAGTGGCAGATGTGCCATTCTCAATCTTCGCTACAGTTCCTGTCTCAGCCACTGCGATTGTAGTGGTTGCTGCAACTGTAGTCGTTCCGCCTCCTCCACCGCCGCCACCTGAAGTCGTGGTTGTGGTTGAAGTGGTTGGTGCCGAGGCTGCGCACACGCCAGAATTACAATAGCCGCCAGAGCAGCCGCATGCATAACTGCAGGCAGCACTGTTGGCGCTTGTGTTAATATAAAGATTGAGCGTATGGTAACCTACTCCATCGCATCCCCATGTCTGAGAGGTTGCGTTGGTATAAACACCGCAAATCTTGAAGGTTATGTTGTTACCATCATTTCCTGGCACATGCAGTATGTAATATCCTGTTGAATAAAGTGTACCGTTTGTTGCTTGGGAATCGTTTGTATAGGATGTGATTACATGCGAAGTGTTGGCCAGGCTGCCATCGATATAAGCATATCCTCTCCAGTCGCAAACAGGAGGGGCTGCACTAGCAAGAGTGATTAAAAAAAAAATAGAAACTAGTAGAAAAGGAAATGCATACAAATATCTTTTTTCCATTCAATCAATCTCAATACCTTCGCTCTATCTCAACCCTGTCAGTAGCATTCATATTGATGTAGTACTGGTCGGATGTTGAACCAATTGATGTGAGGTCGTTGCTTCCTGCACCTGGGACATAACTTGTCCATGATCCAGCTGTGGAATTATATCTGTAGATTATGGTGTACTTGCTTTCTACTGATGTGAATAGGTTTGCTATCGTATAATTAGTTGTAGCTCCACTGAAGACTTGGGTTGATAAGAAGAACTGATGCCAGCCTGAATCATAAAATCCAGTCGTGCTACTTCCTACTGTACCAGGTATGGTCACATTAAAGTTCTCAGCACCTGTTGTCCACATGTTTTGGGTTGTTGTTGATCCTGCTGCCACTGCAACTGAGGCTGTTGTGTTAGCCCAGTAACCTATTCCTGAAACTGTTAGAGTGTATGTTCCTGCTGGTATGCCTGTAATCTGATAGAAACCAGCACTGTTTGTATTTGCTGTCCTTGTTGCGTCTGAAACTTGCACAGTTGCATTTGGCCTGAGTGTTGTGTTTGTCAAGTAGACATAACCTTGAATTATGCCTGTTGCACTGCTGGCAAGAGATATGTTAGCATTATTTATTGAACCAACAGTGACTGTTACAGTGCCAGCGCTTGAGTTAGTAGAATAATTGGCTGCTGAAGCTGTTAATGTATAAGTGCCAGCAGGTACATTTGCAATTTGGTAAAATCCAGCACTGTTTGATACAGCAGCTCTTGTTCCATCTGAAACTGTAACACCACTAATAACTGTTAAAGTACCATTCTGCAAGACATAACCTTGGATTATTCCTGTTGTATTAATTTCTATTGTTATCCTTGCTAATGGTGATGATGCACTGCCTCCTATACTGCTTGCAATGGAGTTGGTCGCATTGTCAACACCGGTTATATAATAAGATACATTTTGGTATTGTACCAGCTCTGATGTGTCTATTGTTGCTGAATAAACAGTAGTTGTCCCTGGTGCTCCTGTCATGGTAGTTGTGTTCCAATAATCCTTCAGCGGTAGTTTGTAATTCAAAGTAATCGATGTATTGGTCTGCAGGTTGTCTACCACCAAAACTTGTATTGCCTGGCTTGTTGTTGGAGCGTATTTGTTTCCTATACTGCTGTTTGTCAAACCTACTGCTGAAGAAGGTGGTGTGTTGTCTACATAGAAAGATATAACTGAACTGCCAGTGTTGTTGGCATAGTCGTTATAAGTGACATTAACAGCAATTGCACCATCGGACAGGGCAGAGCTGTTGGTTAATTTGAATGCACTATTGTTGGCTCCGCTGAATGAATAGGCAGCAAAGGCTGAATTGTTTGTTGTTACGTTGCTAACACCCATGGCCGCATTATCATAAACAGTTCCATTTATCCAAACTATTCCAGCAGACACATATTGGCCGCTTGTAGGCGCGGTTATTGATAATGTAGGAGCGGTGTTGTCTACCCACAATAAATAACTGCTATTGTAACCTACATTACCTGAGCTGTCGCTTACAGTGACATTGATGGTGTTATTACCTTCTGTCACACCTACTCCCGATGGAACTGTAACAGTGCCATTGCACCATCCTGATGAGCTTGTTCCAGAATAAGTGATACTTGGAGCAGCTGCTAAGCCGACAGATACTGCGCAGGATGTACTACCCAAGCCAACGCCACTGTCTGATACAGATATATTCAAGGTAAGGGATGCGCCAGATTTTCTAATAGTTGCATTTGTGTAGTCATACACTCTTACAGTCGGTCCTGTGACGTCTGGTGTTACATTAAGCCAGTACATTTGGCTGGCTGCTGAATAATTCGCGTCTTGAGCAAAGTATGCGGTTATATTGAACCAATTGCCCGTGAAACCACTACTACCTGTTAAGTTAGTTATAGTTCCTGTGCTGCTGGATTTATCAGCGCCCCATCCTGTTATGTTTGTGGCAAGATAGATCGTAGCGGCATAAGCAGTGTTAACCGTTGCTGTAAAGTTGAGTGTTGCACTACCTTGCTCTAACTGTTTGTTAGCCTCTTGATCGTTTATCCACAATCTCACTGTCGGTGCTGCCTGGGCAACTGAATATGTTAGTGTATCAGTAGTATTCCAAGTGTTCGAGGTATCATTAGCATACCATTTGTATTGATATGTACCAGCGCTGACATCAGTGAAGTTGATTACATAAGTATTGCCGGCCGATAACGGTACTGTGAAGTTCCTAAGCGTTGCATTCAAATTGGTTTCAAAGAAGACCTTGTCTACAGCAACATCATCTGTCCAGTCTATTTGGAAGCCATAGTTTGCACCAAATGCATATGTTGCTCCAGTTGCCAGTTTTGTTGTATTTGAAGCCCATGCCGGCGGAACAACATCGTTAACAGTTATATAAGTAGTGTTAGAGCTGGCACTATAATTAGCATCGCCTGCAAAATAACCAGTGAAGTTGTAAACACCCTTTGTGTTTAATGCTGTGAGGTTGATTAAAGGTGTTGCGCTGCTAGGATCTGACCAGCCAGTTATGTTAGCAGCAAGGCCGACTGTTTTGCCAGAAACATTTACTTCTACTGTTGTGTTAACAACCTGTGTTCTGTTAAATGTTGCGGTAGTTATGGGTGTACCGTTTATAGTAACCCAAATTGCTGTAGCACCTTTGCTGACTGTAAACTGTTTTGACACGCCTGTCGCATTTGTAGTGAAGTTTGCAAACGTATCACCGGTCGTGTTGAATATATACAAGTATGTAGCAGCACCAAGCGTGGCAGTATTTATTTGGCCAGCAGTTCCATTGGTCGTGGAGTGATTAACAAGGCCTGTGTCGTTTCTGTACAAAGTATAGTTCACATCCAGATCTCCTGTGTTGCTTTCATATGCTGTGATGCTTGTTTGAGTCGGATAAGTAACACTTTGAATATCAGTCAAACCTATTATCAATGCTGCTTTATTAATGAGCAAAGCCCGTTCGCTTGAGTTGCCAGCTGTCCAGTTCGCAGGCGTTGCTGCCAAACTTCCATATTTGTATTGATAAGCACCTGCTCCAAGAACTGTTGCAACGTTGTTTTCAGTTGGAACATCTACATGATCTCTAAACAGCTTAAATGTTATGTCAGTAGCTCCAGAGGAGTTGAACCTTCCACTTGCATTGATAGAGGCATTATAAGTTATGGTGCTATCTGCAAAACTAGAATCAAGTGCGACATCGAGATAATTACCCAATGTTCCTTTGGCAACAGCAGTTATGTTTTCAACGCTAGCTGAAGAATAGTTTTGAGTGCCATTGTAAACCAAGGTATAATTATAACCACCTGCTCCAAGCAATATTGTTTCTGTTATACTAGAGGCAGATACGCTAGAAGCAAATATTGTGCCATTTCTGTACAATGATATGTTGTATGCGCCAGCAGGATCTCCTGTTGTAACAGCTCCAGTAGCAGTGGTTTGTGTCGGATATGTTGTTGAATTTGTTGGAGTGACTATCAAAGATAATGTTGGTGTTGCTTGCGCCACAGTGTAATACCACTGATCTGTGGAGTTAGAGTTTCCGGCTGTGTCAGTTGCATACTCCCTCCAAGCATACATACCTGCTGCTAAATCAGTAAACGTTTTATAATAAACACTGCTATCATTTGTTGTCACAGTTTCATTATGCGGTATGGCTGAGCCTGTAAAGTTATGTTCAATCGAAACTGTTGAGATGCCAGATCCGCCATTTGTCCATGAAACATTGAAACGATAACTGGTTCCTGCAGCATAAGCTGTACCACTTGGCACAGATGTTACATTGTTAGACCATTGCGGCTTTGCTCTATCTATGGTTGCTGTTAAAGGCGTACTTGCACCTCCATAATATCTAACGTTTTCAACATAATCGTAAACCCTGAAGTAATACTGCATCACAGTGCCGTCTGGATAAGTTCCAGTATTGGAAAGATCGATGTTGACAGCGCAAGTTGGGTTGGCTCCCGAACAGGATGTTAAAGCTGTGGAAGTATATTCAGAATCACTTGATTTTTTATGGAGCACAGTTCCATTCTTTACTCCAGTGTATGCATCGCTTGCAACTATAGAGAAGGTTTGTGCTGAAGATCCTAGTATATAAGATGTGTTCGTTGGTGTTGGATTTGATAATGTTGGGTTTTCTGTATCTATTGTCACAGCGTATGTAGGTGTATTGTTTCCATTTCCAGAAGTGTCATTAACCCAAACATAATAGAAATAAATACCATTTGTCAATCCTGCCTTTGTTATATTGGTGAAAACACCAGACCAATCATAAGTTTCATTTGTCCCATTCCAGTTTAATACAAGCTTGCTTGGGAAATAGTCTGAGTGGGTGACATTTATTGTTACAGAGGTTGAGGTTTGATTTGTTTTATTTGCAGGGGTTGGAGAAACAAAATCTATTATTGGTTTGGTGGTGTCCTGTATGGTCAAAGTTCTTGTAGTAGAACTTGCTGAATAGTTTACATTACCAGCAAAAGATCCTGTATAGTTGAAAGCACCTAAGGTGTTGGAGGTTTCATGTGGATTGGCAACAACCACGCTGTTTCTTTCCAAAACCACAGAGGCTTGCAGGCCGCTTACATTGATTTCTGCAGTTATATTAGTTGGGGTTGGGTATTCGGCAGTTGCATCAACACCCCATGCTGTTACATTTTTGTAAAGTACAATCGATGTAGCACCCTTTGTAACTGTTACTGTAGTTTCAACTCCGGTTGAGTTAGTAGTGTAGTTTCCAAACACATCATTAGTCGTATTGAAAATATACAAGTATCCACCAGCACCGAGAGTTGCTGTATCACCTGCAGGCGCACTCCCATTTGTAGTTGAAACTTTGACAAGACCTGTGTTATTCCTATACAAAGTATAGTTAACATCTTTATCCCCGGAATTAGATTCAGCACCAGTTACAGTTGTTGCAGTTGGATAAGTTACAGTTTGAGCAGCATCAATGGTTAATACTAAAGTTCCTTTGTTTATAGTCAAAGTTCTTGTCAGCGAAGCAGTACTGTAGTTAGCTCCGCCAGAAGTGTTGTAAACATAATAATATGTCCCTGCCCCCATGGTAATGTTGTTTTCAACATGCGAGCCAGAACCTATGAGTAATGTAGTGGATGAAGTGTTTCTGTATAATGAATAGATTACATCTGTATCTCCTGAATTAGTTTCATAACCAGTGGCATTTGTTGCACTTGGATAAGTAACAGATGCATCCCCTGCTGACCCGTTCATTAATAAGTTGAGGGTTGGTGTCGCATTGACTATTATATATTTATAAGTATCTGAGGTGTTCCAGTTGGACGGACTGGCACTATCGTTCATGTACCATTTGAAGGTATAACCAGCTGCACTGGCAGCCAAATCTGTTAGCGTATAGGAATACGCGCTGCTTACATTAGTTGCTGTGTAGTTTGCGCCATTAAACTCTAGAAACACATTACTCACTCCAGCTGCACTGTCTGTGACAGTTATGCTGAATTGATAGCTTGTCCCTGGTGAATATGCTATACCACTTGATGGCGAGGTTGTATTGCCCGTCCACTGCGGTACAACTCTGTCTATTGTTGCTGTTAAAGGCGTAGTTGTACCTCCATAATATCTGATGTTTTCCGCAGAATCGTAAACCCTGAAGTAATATTGCATCACAGTGCCGTCTGGATAAGTTCCAGTATTGGAAAGATCGATGTTGACAGTGCAAGTTGGATTAGTTCCAGAGCAAGAGGTTAAAGCTGTGGATGTATACTCTGGATCGCTTGATTTTTTATATAATAATGTTCCGTTCTTTGTATTTACATCAGTAATCACTATCGAGAATGTCTGTGTTGCAGAACCTGATATATAAGAGGTGTTTGCTGGTGTCGGGCTTGCTAGAACCGGTGCAGTGTTATCAACGGTAAAGTTTGCTATAACAGAATTTGTATTTCCAGCCGAATCATTCGCAGTTATCATAACAGCATAAACATCATCTACCATCTTAGAAATATTTACAAACTTCCAGCCTGTATATGTTCCTGTGTTTGTTGTGAAATTTGTGTTGTTTGTTACGATCGTAGCTTTGTTCGTTTCAGAGGCAGTACCATTTAGCTCTACTTGCGAACCTTTGAGGTAAGCATTATTTGATGGATAGGTTAAGGATATGGTTGGTGCTGTGTTGTCAACAGTTATATTTTGATTTGTTTTTGTTACATTGTAGCTCAAGTCCGTGGTATTTGTAGAATTGGCAGTAATATTGTAGATACCATCTTTTAATGTCGCAGTATTCAAGGAAATTGTACGCTCTTTTAAATTTGCTGGAGTGTTATTAAGACCAATACTATACTTGTAATAGTCACTACTGTCGTTAGAATAATAGAAATAAGTTGTATTGATATAATCTGTAGCGCTGCTGACATTGATAGTTATAGTTCCCCTTACATAAGCATTAGTCGCAGGTGTCGATAGTATTACATTGCCACTTTCAAGGTTAGTAGCAAATGTGGGCAAGACAAAGTTAATAACGAAGAATCCCAGTAAAAATAGTGATAAAATAGTCAAGCTCCATTTCCCAAATTTCGCCCAAGCTTTCCTATTTGATAGGAAATTTATTTCCATTGAAATATATTTCACCTTTTCGGCCTATAAACTTTACTCCTGCCTACTGTTACTACTTCAACCTTGCCCTCGTTCCTCATCGCCTCCAGGTATCCTGTTACAAACTCCCTTCTCCTCTTCAATCGTCTAGCAAGCTCGCTAACTGACATTGGGTTTTCCTTCAGAATAGCGAGAATCCTGGCTTTGACACCTGTAGACGATATTGCCATTTATATAGTTTTTGATATTGCACACTATATAAAGGTTTATATTGCCAAAAATTCACCACTAGAGGGTTATTCTGAGCGTGCTCGAATGCTCGAGCTAGAAATAAAATTCATATTTTAGAAAAAATAACTGATTTGCAAATAAAAAAATTACTTTTTCTTGACCAGTCTCCACAAAACGTCTTCGTAAGACTCTTTCTTATGCTTCTTCAATCTAATTAATTTTTTTTTCAGCTTCCACGACAGTCCTATTGTGGTTTCACTCATGTCAATCGCCTGCAAGCCTTAGCCATGCTTGTAATTCTACTTACAAAAGGAAGGTTTAAGGATTTAAGACTTTACATATTCTTACTATAAAATAGAAAATTCGAATCATTTCACTGCAAGGATCTTTTCAACAAATCTTCCATCAATCCCTATTTTATACCCCTCGGCATCCCTCATCTGCCTTAGTGGAAGGCCAAAGCTCTTCAGCTCTGTCACGTATGCCCTTGCCCTTGACTGGGAGATGTTTAATTTTTTTGCCAGCTGCTCGTACGTATGAAAGCCATCATTCATAAACAGTGCAACAATCTCCCTATGCCTGCCTTTTATCATTTCCAAGGTTTTAGAAGCGAGCAATTGCTCGTTTTGCTCGGAAGATTGCTCGGTTTTTGCTCGGTTGTAGCCATTCTCTATTTTTACAAGTGTTTTTGCCATCTTGTCAATCTTTTCGTTCTGCCCCTTGATCAACGAAAGCAATCTTTTTATCTCTTCCTTGCTTCTATTAGAAGGCATTTTTATCTAAAATGATTTAGAATTTGGGTGGTATATAAATATAATGTAAATTAAATTTAACTTAATATTTATTTAGGAAACCATTTCGTTTATGTTCTTCCAATTGTTTTTATACAATCCTTATTTTAGCTGTTTTAATCAAAAGACAAGGATGGGAATTTTTTGACTTAAGAGAAAATATTCCTAAAACTGTGAAATAAATACAGTCGTTCAGGTTCCATAATAAAACTTATCTATTTTTCTTCAACATGTGGTTTTAGATACTACATGAAACAACATTTGAAAGAAGAAATCAGTTACCGACTTTTCCAGTATGAGCTAACAAATGCTACGCTAATGAAAGTAAATTTAAAGTACTAAAACAAATTATCTTTTATGACAAGAAAATTAACAAGACTTCCTTTACATCATATTGATACTTCTATTATTCTTGAAGAAGCCACGTCCAAAGAAGGATTTTATTGCAAAAAATATCTAAATATTGTCGGTTATAAATGCAAAGGAGTCATTTCTTTCCCTGTTTTAAGTGAATTATTTTTCAAAATACTCAACCTTAAAACTTTCGATGAACAATGGGACATGTTTGACTTAATTAACTCCATAATTAAAGAAAAGAGGATATCATTTTACTCACCAAAAGATATTTCAGAAATTGACAGAAAAATAAAGGAGGTAGATATTACTTTAGATTCTCTTGATAGGCAGATTCTTGCCTGTGCTATTGAAAATAGGGCAACACTAGTAACTATAGATTCGAAGTTGCTTAGAAATGAAAGGATACAAAAAGAATTTGATATCAAAATAAGACATCCTAAAGAACTTGTCTAGCTAGGAACCTTTATCTTCTTTAATTTTTCAAATATACCTTTGCGTAACACTTTTTGATACTTGATTTCCAATTCAGGTTCTTTAAACCTTGGTATTTCCCTGTTTCTCATAATATCACTTACTTTATTTACATATTTATAAGTTTTTATAATCGATTAATACAATACCTTAGCAATCCCTCAACAACACCCCAACAATATCTCATCAACCCACCATCGATCAACATCCTTATTAGCATACAAAATAAAAATTTACAAACAGAAGCAGTTAAAAGACTAGTATCTGCCTTAATGGTCGAGGAAAAAAGCGGCAAGTGAAAAAGGCTGCTTGAGACTCGTGGACTGTTTCTGAAGAATGATACTAAAATATGAAGTATCCCATCTCGATCCAATAAATATCAAGTTAAATTTAATTTACGTTATATAAATTTATAAAAAGTAATTAAATTTATATTAAAAAATTATTTGCCTTCAGACTTTTTCTTTTTCAATTTTTTGATCAAGAAAAATAACAAAACTGCTGCTACCACAATGACAATCACAACAACCAGCGTCCAGTCCAATACCTGTGGCAGAACTTGCGCAGCAGCAGTAGTGGTTGTTACAGCTGCAGTAGTTGTTGTTGCATTAGTAGTTGTGGCTGCTACTGATTTTGCCATTATAGCAAAGTAGCTAAAGCCTGAGACCGTGGCTTTGAAGTACAGGTAGTCTGCATCAGAATCTATTTGCTGCGTTGGTAGCTTGTTCCATTGACCATTTGCATATCTGTATAGCGCAATAGTAGGGCTGTCTATGTTATTGCTGGTTGTCCAGCTTTTTTCTATTTTGAACTTTATGTAAGCTGATTCGAGATTATTGTCTTCCAGATTATTTTTGCTGATGTTTATGTATTTGTAGACCGTGGCCGGAACTGCTGCCACATCTGCTGGTTTTTCAGCCAATTTTTCAACTGAAATGTCTACAAAAGTCACCCTCTCTTTTACATCGAAGAAAATTTCGGTAAGCATTGTTCCTGTATCGACCAAATCTGTGGCAGTGATAGTTTTAGGCAAGTCTGGCGTTACGGATGTATATGTTTTGGTAATTTTAACAGTGGCTCCTGTCGTTGAACCTAGCGATCCTCCTGTGCCGGTTGAAGCCGTAGTGGTAGTGGCAGTTGACGGTACTGTAAAAGAATATGATGCTGCCTGGGTGTTGTCACCCAGTCTTATGTATGCATGACGAGTACCTGCAGTTACAGAGTTGCCAACAGTCACATTCCAGATCTTCTGGGTTGCAGTGGTTGCTGGCAGTGTGACTAGAGCAGATTGCAGATCGCCGGATACAGTGAAACCAGTTGTATCAAACCAGAGCGTCATGTTTCTAGTCTTGGCGGAAGATAAAGAATTATACACAGAAGCAACAACCCCGAATTGGCTATTAGCACTATAAGTGCCGCTTGGATACTCGCTCACAGTCAGAGTAAAGCTAGCAGGGTCTACATATTCCAAGGTGTTCGAGCTGCTTGTATAGCTTGTACCACCAGTGTCAACCACATTCACAGCGAACGTATACGTACCAGCTGTATCCGACCTAACAACATAATCTTTCGATACACCGCTGTATGTGACTGTGAATGGTGTGGCTGGTGTTGAAACCTCTGTCAAACCACCCGAAAGTGATATGCTGTTAATGTTAACACTCTCACCGCTACCACTTGATCTCATTGTTATGCTTATCGTTCGAGTCGTGCCAACATCCGCAACCGTATCATCATATGTTATAGAAGAAAATATAACAGAAGTTGCTTGCACATTGCCAACTAGAACAAGCAATGTTAAAATAATTGCAGCTACGAATAATTTTTTCATGATAACAACCTATCCTAGAGTATTTCCTCCAGTCCAGTATTCTACAGGCCCTGCCCATGCCTCTTGGCTGTTGCCGCCGCCCACAGCCGTAGCTGAGCCGACAACCTCATTTCTGCCAGGCAGCCAGCTGTCAGTATACGTAGTGCCAGATATTGTGTATGTGCCTCTTGGTATCAACTCTGTCAGGTAGCAGCCGTCATAGGGTGAGTTGGTGATTGTATCTGAATAGTAGACTGGTGCACCTGTTGTTAGATTATACTGCGTTATGTTTTTAGTTGTAGTGAAACCTAACTGTACCCCCTGCATCCAGTTTGCATAATCAAAATTGAATGTTGCGTTATACGGACGTGCAGATAAATCAAGTGCACAAATCTTTGCACCCATTCTTTGTGTTGGAGACTGCACAGTCGCCCATGATATGCCAGGCGAGGAGCGATAGGCATTAACTACAGCATGTGTGGTGTTCATGTATACGTCACCGAAACCAATCCTTTCTCTGCTTGATTGCATGCTGCCGCCATATCCTATATCACGGTTCTGCTGAGTTATCGTTACTTTTTTCACTGGATAGCCTTCACCCGTGCAACCTGTCTCGATACCTGCAGATACAGACTCGTTTGTACTTGGATCGCCGTCTGAATTAATGCCGCACTGCCCGCTTGTGTTGATATACTGGTCATCATCAATGAGCAAGTATTTGAAAGTATTGCTAGCTCCTGAACCGTCTATAAGCGAATCATTGACAACCACGAAGTAGAATGTTTTTGGTGTGTCAAGAGTAGTAAATCCATCTGTAGCATTTTCAGTAAACGTGCCGTTGTAGCATGGCGTGCCTAAAGGACTGCCAACCGGCATCTGCAACCAAGTGCATCCTGCAGCATTGTATTGCAAAACAATTCTTTTGCTAGTTTCAGGCAGCAACTTTACATAATTGCCATATGCATCGAATGCCTTGACACCGAATTTGAGTGCGGATTTGAACGACGCTCCTAATTTCGGTGTGGAGTTGGTGCTCCAGAACGCCATGAATTTTGTATTGTTGACCATAAACAGTCTGACAAAAGCAATGCCGTTTGAATCAGTAATACCTGAGGTCGAGTTCCACAACTCATAACTGTTTTGGATTTTCGGAACCACTGCTTCTATGCCGAAACCCTCCCTCTTCAGTTGCGCTATGTCTGTGACAGTTATGTTATAACCAGACTGCGGCGTGCTGCTGCCTGCATATACTGCAAATGGTAAGGTGAAGTTCTCGTTGACCGTATGCGTCTCAGCCCATGGAAATTCTTCCTGCACTGTAGTCCTATTCAATGTCGTTGCGTCTACAAAAAATGCGTATCCACACATGGATATCTCCCACATGTATTCCTTTGACGCAGCGCCTGTTGCATTGTTAGGCACGGCATTAGTCTCGTTCATTATTATTATATTTTTTACAGCACCGCCGCTTTTGTTGCCTAAAAACATGAATTTGTTGGTTGTGTTCTTGAAAACTAGCACGTTGTATTCTGGATGGCTGACTGTTCCGCTTCTTGAATAGCTTATGTTAAGAACATTACTAGTGCAGACGTGAGTGGTTGCAACATCGTAATATGAAGTGTTGCTGAAACCAGTGTAATTTTTTATCCAAGTCCAGTTTGCCAAACTCCAACTGTCATTCCTAACAGCAAACTCTCCACCATTAGTGCACATCGATCCGCAACCAGCATAAGACACATTATGCACCTGATACTCGTAGCCCATTGTCATGTTGCCGCTGTACCACCATGTAGCACTCCACGATCCGACTGGCGGGTATCCGATAGTGAGTCCTTTGACTTGCATGGATATCATTTCTTCTGCTTTTTCACTTGTGTTTGTTGTGACCTTGACAGTGCCCATGTAATTTCCGTTCTTTATATTGGCAGGAAGAGTAAAGCTGAAGGTGTAGTTTTCCCATGTGTATTTATTGTCACCAAAACCTCCGAAAGGAGTAACGCTGCCGTTTACCAAACTCCATGTTACGTTTGTTACATTGTAAGTTGCACCAGTCTCCGGGCTAGTCAAAGATAATTGTATACTGGTTACGTTGCTCCATTCTGCCTGGAATGTTGCATTGGTGTGCTTTGCCTCGGTGCCAGTAGGCAGATTTGCATAAACGGTCATACTTACAGCCTGACCTGCAGTGTATGTCTGGCTTGAAAGCGTATCCTGCTGACCACATTGATCTGGCGGGCCAAAGCATGAGCCTTGCCAGTTGGTTATAGTCTCAAAAGCAACCGAGCCAAATCCTGAAAAAGCAGTATCACTCGTTCCTGTGGCAGAATCTGTTACAAGCACGCGAGCGTCAAAGAATCCTGTTGGCCAAGTAGTTAAAGAAAAGTTTTGCGGATATATTGTTATGTTGCCGGAATAAGAACTGCCATCCCAACCTATATTTCCGCTGAAACTCGCACTTGTAGTTAGCAATGTCGGACCAGTGGAGGGGTTGAAGTTGATCAGCCTAGACAGGCTGACACTGCCTGTTTGCACAATTTTTGAAGCGTTGTTTGTGTAGCTAGCGTTGGAGACTTTGAGCGTTACAGCTGCATCGCCCTTTGCATTGAACCCTTCCTGACTGTTGATAAGCGTCTGGGAACGGAAGTTCATATTTTTGCATTCGAATCCGCCTGGAATCTCGTCTGTCTTGTCACGATAACTGACATTAAAGGTCATGAAATAAAATCCCGAATATGTGCAACCGGTGCTGAATGTGACATTGATCGTAGCCCGTCCGCTGCTGTCCGTAGTGGCGCGTGTGATGCTGAGACAGCTGCTTATATCTGTCCCAGTCATCTCATCCCTTGCCTCGATCAGACTCAAAAACGTTACAGAGCTGGCAGGCATAAATGTTTTTGCATCAAACGCATTTGCATAGAACTGAACAGTGCCGCTGCAGCTGATGAACTGCCCACTACTACCTTGTCCAGACCCGCCTCCGCCTCCTCCACCTCCTTCCTCAAACCTAGTTCCGGATGACTGTGCAAAGCCCATTATGTATTTGCCTATATAAAGAGCATTAGCAGTTAACGTCTCGCTGCCTACTGTAGCTGTAACATAAACTTGCTGCGGCCCTGTGTAGTTTGGAATGATTGCATTGATATAAGGATCTTCGCCCGTAGTTGCAGCAACAAAAGTTTGAGTTATCGAATTAGACTCACTGCTCGTCCTGAGCGATCTTATTTTTGTAATCGTGGCAGCTGTTATGTTGCCCCCACCCAAATCAACTCCGCTTGAGACATTGAACGCGAAAATCTTGAATGATGCATTATCGCCCGGTAGCAGCAGTGTGTGCATCTCCTTGCCACCGAATGCAGAAGCAGGCTCTAACCTTAAACCATAGCGCTGGATGTTGAAGTAACCTTGCGCACCTTCTGTTCTACCTGCAGTAAGGGCATTAGCCAAGCTGGTGCCAACTGTGACGTTAACCTTCATGCCAAACGTACCTACGTGCGCAGCAGGCAGGCTAAATCTCACAGCACAGATAGGCTGGGCGTTGTAGGTTGCAGGTATAAACTCTGCATTTTGCAATGAGCTGTTGACGCTTGTTCCGTTGATGTTCCACACATCTACAATTTTAAAGTAGCTTGCGTTGCATGTATAATTATTATTGCGAAGCAGCAACGAGCCTGTTGCAACGTCCGCAGAGATTATGTTAAGCGTGACGTTTTGCCCGGGCGTGAAGAATGACTTGCCGCCAAATTCGAAGAAAAATCCTGCTGCTGACTCTGATTCAAGACTGGCAGAGTATGTTTTCACAAAGAACGTAGTGTAGACTTCTTCACCGCTTATATTTATTTTGATTTTATACTGGCCGGATGTGGAAGTTGAAGAATAATTGTACGTTGCCACGCCAGAAGTAGACGTGGCTGTCGTATAAGTAGTGGGAATATTATTTGGATCTAACACAGTAAATTCCAGGGCCGTGCTTGCAACTGGCGCACCATTGCTCTTCACAGTAGCTTCAATCGTAACATTATTGTTAGGTGCGAATGAAACCTTTGTAGTGCCTGCGGTATCTTTTGTAAGAACAGATATGGTGTAGCTAGTCAACATGAAGAATGCCCTACCTGCACCATTTTCCAAATCAATGATGTACCTACTCAACCCAGCCGTAGTTGGCACTGAAAAATTTAAAAGTGCAATGCCGTTTGCATTAGTCACCGTGGTGTTCGTGCCCCAGCTCGGCTGCGGACCGTCTGTTGCAAAAACCTTTCCGGTAATGTTCTGATTTGGTACTACGCCGCCCGTAGAGTTCTTAGCAGTTACGTTTATGACAAGAAACGCACCAGGCGAGAATGGGGGTGGGTTTGTTACACTCATCGTGGCAGAGGTAACGTTAGTTATTTTTACGGTCGCAGTTTTGGTTATCGTGCCGACTGTAACGGTCAGGGTTTGATACCCAACTAAACCAGTTGTATTCACTTGGAGTGTGAAGTTTCCGGTGGCAGATGTAGTTGTGCTACTGCTGTTACCGTTGAGCAATGAAGCTGTTGCAGTTATGCCTGAGATTGTTTCGGCCGTAGTGGTGCCTAGAGTACCGAAAACAGTGACATTCTGGTTGGGCATGACAGAGGTGTTTGTGTAGAAATCCGAATAATAAGCACATGCAAACTGAGAGAAGGCAGTAAAAAATAGGGTAGAGATGAAAATTGCTAATAACAAAGCCCTCGAAAATCTCATGGAACCTTTATAATTTTTACATTTTAGGGTAAATAAATTTAACTTTTATAGAAAATGCTTATTTTTACAGTCGTCAATCTTTATTTGATGCTGCTTGTAACAAAAGCTGACTATGAGAAGCAGCATTTTACAGAAATTTCAGTAGGTTTAAATAATAATTGAAGTCATATTCTTATTAAGTGGTTAAAATGAAGATTGCAGGTAATGAAGAAAAATTAATAAGGCACCTTACTCCAAAAATAGAGAGGATTGTGTATAGAACTGTTAAAGATATCTTGCCTTTTGAAACATATCCTCCCGAATCGATGATGAGAAAGGAATTTATCGAAAGTGTAAAAAAAGCTAGGAAAGGGAAAGGTATAGTTTTTAAAGGCAGGAAGGAACTTGAAAAATATTTGAAAGGATTAAAAAATGAATGAAAAATATTCCTACGAAATAAAACCAGAATTAAACGATGCATTGAAAAAAATTGCAAAAAAGAATAAGCAGTTGTTTGATGCTGCAATGAAAAAAATTTTACAGCTAACAGAAAAGCCAGAACTAGGAAAATCTTTAAAATATACGCTTAAGGGTGTGAAGAGGGTTCATATCGGACATTTTGTTTTAATGTATGAAATTGATTATAAACTGCATAAATTAAGTTTCCTAAAATTAGAACATCATGACAAGGCATATAAATGATACACGTAACAAAAGCCGATGGCAGCAAGCAGCCCTTTGACAAGCAAAAGATCTTTCGCACATGCATAAGGATGCGAGCCACGCCTGAGGCGGCGAGGAATGTTGCGGACAGGGTTGAGTCGAAGGTATACGAAGGGATAACTACAAAACTAATCCTTCAAATGATCTTCCGCTACATGAAGGAATTCCGGCCAGCAGTTAGGTATCAAACAGATTTGCGTCAGGCTATAGCGCTTATGAGGCCGCAGCCTGACTTTGAAAAGTATGTTGCTTTGCTGCTGACGCAGCAGGGCTACCAAGTTGACAGCAACAAGATTGTGAGAGGCAAGTGCGTGGAGCACGAGATTGATGCCATTGCAAGAAAGGGCAGCGAGACTGTTTATGTAGAGGTAAAGCATCACTTCCAGCATCACACCTTCACCGGTATTGGCGTGTTCCTAGAGGCATGGGCCAGCTATGTTGATCTGCTCGAAGGATATGAAGAGGCAAAAAATCCTTACCGCTTCAACAAGGTTATGGTTATATGCAACACAAAAATATCCGAGCATGCGCATCAGTATGCTGCCTGCAAGGGCATGTTATATACAGGCTGGAACTACCCCTCAGGAAGCAGCATGGAGGAGATGGTAAGAACCAAATCGCTCTATCCGACAACGATGATGAAGGATTTGGACAGAACTACTATAGCAAGGCTTGGTGATGCTGGTGTAATAACACTAAAGCAGCTTGCCGACAGCAATGTTGCAGAGCTTGCTGCAAAGGCAAATATAGAAAAAGCAAGGCTTGGGATTTTTGTTGCAAAGGCAAAGGAGATACTTGCATAAAATTTTTAACTTGTTTGTAAAAATGTCACCAAGTGAAATATTTATAAGGGGCTTTACAAATAAAATATATGGGAATGAAGGAAGTTGCCATAGCCGGATTGGCTGCAGGAGTGGTTGCTTTCATATTGAGCATTGCCTATTTCATGAGCCCCTTTGTTTCAGATTTTAATGCGCAATACGCGGGCTGGACAGGATACAAAGGCATGGAACCTTTTGGTGGTTATAACAACTGGTTGATTTTCCTTTTGCTTGGTAACATAATCACATTATTCTTCGCTGCGGTTTTGTATTCCTACACAGAAGCTGGAATAGATGTACAGAACATTTGGAAGAAGGGGGCGTTCTTCGGTTTTCTTGTCTTCCTTGTATCCTCAGTCCCAACAGCTTATTTCAAATGGCTGTTATACAGTTATTCTGATGTGCTTAACATGGTTGATCTAGTCGGCATGCTCATAAGCACTGTTGTTTCCGGTATTGTGTTAGCGATAGTTTATGAAAAACTATCTAAAAAGAAATAGGATTACTTTAATTCCTTCCCAACCCTTTTCAATATTTTTATCAGTTCATCAACGCAGTTTTTCTTCACAGCAATCGCACCTACGGATCTGTAATTGCTGCTCGCCCGTATTAGGTAGTCGTGTTTAGTCTGGTTCAACCTCACAAACTCTTCATCGTATTTAGGCTTGAAGATGTCAACCCATATGTCATTGTCCTTTCCCTGCGTTATCTTTCCAACAAATTTGTTTTGCCCTGTGGAAAAAAATATTTTCGTCAATCCCTTCTCTTCATAGTCAACCTTCTTTTCTATCAGCAGCCTGTCAAGTATTCTCGTAACAGTATGCCTGTTCAGCTTTAGCTGGTCGGCAACCTCGCCGATCGTGAGGCCGCGAACATTCTTTTCCAAACAGTTTATAACAAGCTGCGTGTTCTTCGTATCGTACTCAATCTCGCCAGAACTTTTTATTGCTGACATCTAACGATTATTCAAATGGTGAAGCATATAAAGCTTTCTAGATGATGTTGTATAGACAACGAAAACGTTCGAGCAAGCAAAAGGCAGTTGCAAATAATGCATTTAGTTAATTGTGGTCCCAGTGGGGTTCGAACATGTCATAAATTAGTATTCCTTCGGATCTATTCTTTTTATAAATTTTATTTTATCTAATTCATCATCCGCAGAAACTACTTCTGTTACAGAATTTGTCTCCATAGTTGCAATATGTATATACTCCACCCCTGTGACATTATAACTGTATTCTGACGCTTTTTTGATAATTAAAAAATCTAAATCAAACCATGTAATTGGAAGTGAAAGAATGGCATCAATGTTTTTCTTTATGTCCAAAGGTTTTTTCTTTTGATTTTTTAATATTCTATTTATTTTTGTAAGAACATTTATTATCTCTACCAGAACCAAAATAGACGCAGAGGCTTTGACCCTTTCAGATTCTATGTCCAAAAGTACTTTCTTGCAGATTTCACCGTATTTTGGATGATTCTCTATTGCATAGATAAAAACATTTGTATCGACATATATCATCCGAAGTCCTCTCTTGCTTCTTTCACAAGCTTGACAGCATCTATGTTAAGTTTTATTTGGGATGTCAGCAGTTTGACTGGGTTTTTTATTCTTTTTGGTGTATCTACAATCACCATACTCTTAACTATATGCCATTCTACTTCTTTGCCAGGCCTTATGTCGAGATATTTTCTTACCTCTCTGGGTATAGTTGTTTGGTATTTAGTTGTTATTTTCGTTTCTTCTCTTTTCATAATTAAAGTATTACCAGTAATACTATTTATATTTTCCATGCAGAAGGTGGATTTCGAACTTGTTGTATAGACATTGAACTAAAGTTCAGTGCGGGAGGTGTGCTCTCTGTCTGGACTACAGTGCGAGAGTATTGAAATAAGTATTAAATATTCCAGAATTATCCTAAAAACGCTAAAATACCAGAACCTGCTACAACAAGAGCGACAATTTGCTAAAATTTTCTACAAGATAGAAAAAACCCAAAACCAATTTTATAGATAAATACTTTTATTTTAAAATTATCTACATAAGGTGTGTTGAGATTTCTGGAGAACGAATTGAAGTTGGGGATGAACCTGAAAAGTTTCTTTCCAATTATCTTCATACAGATGTTTCAACATTACAGCCAAACCAAAGTCTTGCAACAGTTCTTAAATCAATTGAACAGGAATTAGATTCGGCATTTAGAGAAAAGTCCAGCTGGAGTGATGCTGATTTATATGAGCGAGTGAAGGCAAGACTGGATTCTATGAACGGAGGCATCGGATGGCCTAAAAAGGAATCTTTCATAATTGGTTATGCACCAAAAAGATTAGAAATTGTCGAAGATGATCCGGTTTTTGATTCCAGTGACGAATTGATGCTGAGTTTCAGAACGGTTGAAGGCAATTTATATTCGTGGCCTCAGCGCAAACGCGGTGGTGAGAGAAATTTAGAGGTTGCCGTACAGATGTCGCTTTTAGAAAAGATGGCAAATGTTGCGTTTTGGGATGGGGACATGATTAATTTGGAGAAAATGTTTGCACAACCGTTAAAACGCTCGGACATAGAATTTTGGTCTGAACTGTTTCTTGAACAATTGGAAGGAAAAGACATAAGAGCTGTTCTCTCGGTTCCGACTCGTGGTATAATTCCAGCTTATGAAGTTTGTAGGCGACTTCCAGGGGCTGTTTATTTCTTTTCTCCAAGTAAAGAAGATTCTATACCAAAGGTTCATCAACATACTAATGTCATAGTCGGAAAAACATTTTCTCATAGAGCTGGAGCAATGAAAGAAATATATTTGGATAGGGAAGGTACTTCATTAGTTAAGGGAAAAAATGTTGCATTCATCGATGACATACTATTCAATGGTGGAACTGCAATAGCATGTTACGGGATGTGTAAAGAAGCAGGTGCAAATTTAGTGTTCATGGGTGCTTACATCGATAAAGGTTATGGCGCACTCGAAAAAATCAAAGAAGCAACTGGAGTAGAACCTTATTGTATTATTGAAATTGACAAGCATGATATAAAACAAGAGGATGGAAAAACTTTGGTTCATTTCCACAAGCCACGCGCTTATATGTGGATGTCTCGTTTTTCTGAATAATTTAGGATTTCATCTAAAGAACGATTATAAAAAAACTATTAATATCTGAAATTTTCTAAAATTAATCCTTTTTAGTTAAGGATATACCTTGTGCGGGAGGTGGGATTTGAACCCACCGAAAGAGACATTATATTACCTTGGAAGTATTTTCACAGAAACATCGTGGTTTCTTTTTTCGAAATATGCAACATACCCTTCTTTTATTCCAAAATCGCTTGCAAGCTTAGACGGTATTCGTATTATTATACTATTGCCAACTCTACCTATAGTTCTAACCGGTTTTCTTTTACCAGTTAATATCTCGTATCTAACTATTTCACTACTTGGGAAGTATACTTCGTCACACTTCTCACATTTATATCCAGCTAAAGCTACATCTTTCTTTTCTACAGTTATTTTCTTAAGTTTCGCTTTACAGACTGGACAATTCTTCAATTCAATTTCTTTTACTTTTTCCATTATCATACTTATAGGCTTCATAATCTTTCACCAACTCCTATTCTAATTATCACAATTTTATTTTCATACAATGCATAAATCATCTTCCAAATTATTCTTCCTATTCCCAATACAACTTCGTATTTATTTTCCTTTTTTGATACAAGCTTATGTTTCCCTCTTTCTAATAGCTCTCCAACAAAATCCATTGTTTTATTATATTTGTCCAACTCGTCTAATGCATGATGGCTTACATAAACAACTTTGTCATTCCACCAGTAGTTTAGGAACTCATCTCTATACCACATTTAGCCACAAATTATTATGTATATCTTTTAGTATTTAAAGATTTACATTTTGAAAGTATATCTTTTTATCAAGAAAGTGTGAAGGAGGTGGGATTTGAACCCACTGAAAGATTAGATTAGATTTTTTATTTTTAATCTTTTATATTCTTTTTTTAAAAACTATGATTCAGTCAAGCTAACCTTCTTTTCTTTATCATTATAACAAACAATAAAATTCTCAAAAATACCTTCTCTGCCAAGTACGTTTATTCTCATTTCTAATTCTTTAGAAAATCCAACTTCAGTTTTTATTGTTTTATTGCCAATGATGAGTGAAACTTTATGCGAATACGCTGTGATACTTCCACCGATTCCTTTTAGAGGTATTCTTTTACATTCTTCAATATTTATTCCAAGATCTTTCAGAACTTCAAACCTAAAAATACTTATTGTAGCACCCGCATCAATCAATGCTTCTAGTGGAAGTTCTTTATCTTGATGTTTAATTATCACAGGAATTATAGGAAAGAATTTTTCTCCAATTTTAGAATAACTATATTCTAGAGCTGTACCCATAGAATGTAATTCTCCTCACCCTTTCTCGGTACCAAAAAAAATAATGCTGCAATATTTTTAGTCTTTTTTCTAACCTTTTGCAGATTTTCATCACTAACAACAATTTTATTTTTGTATATGGCTATCCATTTGCCCCTATGTTTTTCTAATTTGTTAGAATGTTGTACAAGCCATTTATGTTCTTCTTGAAATTGCATAATATAGATTTAGTTAGTTGCTTATAAATTTATAAATAAATGCTATACCTTATTCTAAGAAATGAATATTGTGAACTAAAGTTCAGTGCGGGAGGTGAGCACAGAACAAAAAGTATGGTGCATCAGGTTTTTTATTTTTTCAATTTCTTTTATTATATTGCTTTGTAAAAATTTAAGATTGAATATTACTCCTTATATAAACCTAGAAATCTGCATTTTTCAGAAATCATTTTAAAGATTTATATAATGCTTTGAAGGCTCTGTTTACATCATGATACTTCGTAGCATATTCAAATAACTTCTGCATTATGTCAGCCATTCTCCTTCCTGCTTTTTCAAGATCGTAGCATGCTTTTTGAGTAATTCAGCTTCTCTAAGACTATCAAGATGAAACTTGACTGATGCCGTGTTTAAAAAGCCAGCCGGCGTTCGTGCCATCAAATCTGTAAAAGTTATATTTCCTTCATTCTGCCTTAGATAAATTAAAAGATGAGCTCTAGTAACATTTCCTCCAGCAGCTTTAAGCATCTCCAAAGTCTTTATTAAAGACTGGTTATATCCACAAATTAATTGTTCATATTGATTGCCGGCTGTTCTTTTTGACATGTATATGAAATTAATAGTAAATGATTTAAGGACGTACTAGAGTTTGGATTCTGAAGAGCTTTAACATAAGAACAATTTCAGAAATATATAGGGAGTAATATTAAAAATAAGTTTTTGTTTAATTTACCGCACTATACTTTTTGTTTCATGCGGGAGGTGGGATTTGAACCCGCGCAGCATGTTAGTTATTTTAGAACACGATTTTTATTCTTGGTATTGTCGGTGGTGTGTTCACCAACTGACCGAGTGCATCTATCAGTGTTTTCCCTTTTAGCGTCACTATGTACGTTTTGCTCTTCTTAACGATGTATTTCGTCCTTAGCAGGATGTCAAGATGCTTGTACACTTCGCTGCTTCCGATCCTTGTATCCAGTCTTCCAAAGCGTTTGGTTATGTCGCTGTAACTCATCGGCTTCTCGTTCAGCATAAAAAGTAAAACAGTTCTTTTACCAGAACCTAGAACTTGGCTTACTTCTAACAGATGTTCAATCTGGTCTTTTTGCTCTGTCATATTAACTACTACATAGTAAGTAAGGTATTTAAACTTGAAATCAACCCCTTTTTATTATTTTACGGAAAAATAGAAAAAAGCTTATAAACGTTTTTGTTTTTTATCTTTATACAAACTTTCATTAGCAATTATTATTTTAAAGTTTAAAGGTTCAAAGAAGAGATTGTAATTAATGCGTATCAAACAAAAATTTGAAAAATCAATGGGGAATAAAATGAAATGCCCGGAATGCAAGCATGAAACAATCTTAGAAAAGGAACCCATGACATTTAAATTTAACCCAAGTGTCATTGTGCAAGATGTGGCGATAAGTAGATGCACAAACTGTGGATTTGAATCTGTGTCTGAAGAGGAATATGAAAAGGTTAGAAAGTTAGTGCATCAAGTTAAAGCTCCACAGGGTGCTACAGTAATAGTAACAGCATAAATACAAAAATTCAGTGATTTACCTTAACTTACAGTTTTCTATTTTTATCCATAAATCTGGCAGCCAAATCATTAATAAGATTTGCGGCAAAGCCTTGTTTTTATTAATTAGAAAAAATAATTTCTTATTGATTTGCGTCAGTCAAGAATTATTTCAAGGCCTTCAGTTCCGTCAATTTTATTCTCATTTCCTTGACTTCAAAGCCGCGGGTTATCATCGACGATATCTCTTCAGCTATGATAATTTCTCTGCTAGAAAAATCCTCATTGCATGCAACATCCCAAGCATATTTTTTTTCCATTGCAACCACGAATAAAAATAAAAAACCTCGGCAAACGCCTCATAGGCATACCCGAAACGATTGAAACCCGAAACACTTATCCGGAGTTTGCTTTCCCTCTTTTCCTTTAACATCTATATGTTTTCTGGGGTATACTGTCTTGTGAAGGAGTCGTATGTACGATTCGTACATGCGAAAAATCTAGGAAATTGTAAATTCTGTGAATTCAGTTTTCACATTACCAGCTTTATCTGTTGCCATTATCGCCAGTTCATGCAGGCCTTTGCTAAATGTTTTTGTGGCCTTGAAAGAACTGCAATCTGCGCAAAGGGTTGCAAATCTTCCGCCGTCAACAGAATATTCCAGTTTCACATCTTCAGGTGGAGTTACAGCTACATCTAGCATAACTCTATGCGAAGTGTAAGGTGGTGTTGAGGAAGGAGAATTTATTGTTATGCTAGGAACAATTGTATCAACAACTTCTTTGTATACCCTAGACGTGGCTTTGCCGAAATGATTTTCAACAACAAAATAATAATTAATGTTTTTTCCTTCATAGGCAGTCAAGTCTGCAAAGAAGTTGCACTGTTTATTTTTGCCGGATTTACATTCTGCTAGAGGGGCTACTGGTTTATATGATGATTCAGGTTCATAAACTCCCTTGTAGTATAAAGTTATTTTTTCCAAATTGTCTTCAGTATAAATCACGTAAAAGGTTCCGTTGGTGTATCCATTATTTGAAGGATATTGCTTTGTAATTTTTGGCGCCTTGCTGTCAACAGTAAACTGGACTGTCTTGAGGTCGAAATTTCCGGCATAATCCGTTGCGTTTACGGTTAGCGTGTGCTTGCCGTCAAAGAAAGTCTTCGTTCTATCATAACCATTACAATTTGTGCACAATTTACTGAACTTTCCGCCATCCAACGAGTACTCCAACTTTGCAACAGTTTCGCTAACGCCTATGGTCAGATCCACTTTAGTGTCTGAATACATTGTATCTTCAGGCGAAGCGATTGTAACAACTGGCACTGTGCTGTCAATCTTTATAGTGTTGACATGCGATGTGACCGTGCTTGCAGGGTCTTTTACCTCAAAATAATAATTAATTTGTTTTCCGTCATATGTGTTCAGGTTGATATCGATTGAGCATTCCTTGTTTGTTCCAGGCAAGCATCCGAGCAAGGATACTACATGTGTGTATGACGAGTCAGTCGATTCTTTCCAATACAATGAAATGCTAACAAGATTTTTTTCGGTGTATTTTATGTAAAAAGTTGAACCGTGTATCGTGTCCCCGTCCTGCGGCAGGGTTTTGATTATTCTTGGCTTTATGCTGTCGACAAAGAAATCAACTGTTTCCGTATCAGTTTCACTCCCGATCTTGGCATTCACGACTAGCGTGTGGCTGCCTTCACTGAAAAATCTTTCTTGGTTGTAGCTGTTGCATTTTATGCACAATGTTCTGAATGAACTACCATTGTCTGAATATTGCATTTTGTCAACCAACAGGCTGTCCGTCGAAACATGAAGCAGCACATGGTTTGCGCTAGATGCAAAATTTTCTGTTGGGGACAATAAATGCAAATTAAGATGTAGCCAAGGATCAAAAATGACATAATCACTAACTTTGTCGCCAGTGCCAGATGGATTTAGAGTTGGATGGTATGGACCGCTGCTACTACCCCACCAGTTGTTTATTGCATCAACTGTTACTGTAGACTCCCCTATCCAATCTCCCCATACTGTGCCACTGTCTGTATCTGCTGGGCCACCTACTATTACTGCATAATGACCAGAACCGGTTCCAGTAATAATATTGTTGCGCATTGTGACAGATCCAGATGTCTGATGATCAACAATAAATCCATCTACGCAATTCGAGATCGTGTTGCCAGTAATAGTAATTATAGGATTTGACCATATTGCTCCGGCCAGAGATTGTTTTTCTATGTTATTATTGAAAAATATTAATGCTGGAGATTCGTACAACTGCGCACCGTAACCGCCGACACTTCCACCATCTGTTGTTATGACATTGTTTGTGAACGAGACGGCTCTTGGCGTCCATGAATTGAGTGCATATCCATTATCATTTGGAGCATTGTAAATTGTATTTCCATCTGCCGAACCTGTTGCACCACTCCAATAACCAATACCGAAGAAATAGAAATTACCAGGACGTGGACCACTTCCTCCATAGATAATGTTATCATCTGCAGTTACAGTCGGATAATATAATGCACGCGTGGGACTATCGACTGCCTGCGCGTTTATTGCGCTTTCACCGTTGACATAAATTAAATTGCTACTTATCGCTACTGTTGCGCTACCTAGAGCTTTGATCGCATCTCCTTTGTCGCCTGCCTTTAACCCATCGACTTTATTGTTTCTAATTATTATTCCTGTAAATACATCAGGAGTTCCAGAAATTGTTTCGACATGATCAACTAAAATTCCAGTTCCCCTGCTCAAAAGAGTGACATAACTTCCCTTAACATCCCAGAATGCGTAGTCATTGAGACTTACATGGAAGCCTTCGAATGTGACATCTGGTGCTACAATGCGAACAACAGGAATATTCGCACCACGATGTCCAATATATCTTGCCGTCGGCGAGGCTGAGCCAAAAGAATCATAGATAGTCATTGCTGATGGGTTTGGAGAAACTATATGTGTGGTTGTATATCCACTCCCTGACAAAGTCAATGACTTGTCTATGTTTATCTGTTCAGTATAAGTTCCAGCAGCAACATTAATTGTATCTCCAGAAATGGATTGAGTTATTGCGTATTGAATTGTGTGACAAGGAGTTGCTTGAACTGAACAATCAGTAGAATCACTTCCTGTAGTTGCAACATACCTAGGTGCAGCTGCAGAAACCAAAGATGCTGAGAACAAAATAAAAAACAGTAGAGCTAATCCGGATAAGAGTTTCTTTTTCACTGCCATTTTTACACACTCTGGCACTTTCAATCTAACTTTACGGGTAATATTTCTATAGAATACATCACTTGTGAATTATAAAAAAACATAGTTTGCAACTTGACGGTGGTACTGTAATAGAAGTAGAATAATAATTTCATAAAATAGAAAAAATAGAAAACGTTTTAAGGGTTTAATCTCACGAAATAGAAAAAGCTTGTAAATGTTTTTGCTTTTATTACCAATAAAAAATAATTTCTTAGTATGACAGTTTTGGCTAAAGATGAAATACTGAAACTGATTAAAGCTGGGAAGGTTGAGATAAAACCTTTTGACCCGAAGCAAGTCGGTTCTGGCTCGATTGACATGCATCTTGGCAACACCTTTAGGATTTTCAAAAAAACACGCAAAACATTTCACGTAAAGGGTGATGTGGATTATAAAAAAATAACCCAAGTGGTTCATGTAAAAAATGGCGACTACTTTATTATAAAGCCTGGGCAATTGATCCATGGCATAACTAAAGAAACTATATCGTTGCCAAGCAGCATATGTGGAAGAATAGAAGGGAGGTCGAGGTTTGCACGCATCGGCTTGCTAACTCACTTGAGCAGCGGATTTATACATCCCGGCACAACTAACAAAACGGTATTAGAGATTGTCAACATGTCTCCTATTCCATTGGCAATCTATCCTGGGACAAGGATATGCCAGATTGTTCTTGAAGAGGTAAAAGGAAAGGCAAAATACAGAGGTAAATTTCACTTGCAGCAAGAGCCTTGACTATTTTTTGTATCTTCTTTCCCATGCATCATAGGAAGATGTTACTTTGCGCTTTGGTCTTGACTTGCTTGACGGAATAGGTTTTCCGAATAAAGACAGTATACTTTTTTTGAACTTGAATGCAACAGCGCCAATGAATGCAAGCGATGCTGGAACGGAAACTGCTGGGTTTGCTGCGACTGATATGAACATTCCTGTTATGTCAAGGGAAAGTTTTTCTTTTTGCTTTACTGTGACTGAAGTGGAGTTTAGTATTGTCTTTTCACCGTCTGCTACATATTTTGTGGTGAAATGTATTATACCTGATATAGTTGGCGTGACGATGAACGATACTTCACTTGTTCCTACTGCAGCATCAACATTTTTTGTTGTCGCATCTACATTCCATCCAGTGGGCACCGAGATGCTGACAGTTGCAGTTGCTGAAACGCCGCCTGTATTTTCTAACGTAACAATTATATCTGCTGGCTTGCCTTCATCAAGCTGCGGTACGGCAATACTGACAACATTGATTTTTGGCTTTGGTTTTTCAGTAACGATTAGTTTCAAATATTTTATAGGGTTGTATTCCATACTGAGTGCTGTAATTTTTATGTTATAGTCGCCTGAAGTGCTTGGTGCATGAAATGCAACAGTAAAATCTTGTGAATCGTCTGGATCAATGTCATAAATGCCATCTGGCTGAACTTCTGAGACTATGTCGTACGCTCTTACCTTCACGCTATGCAAAGTGTATGTGCCTATATTTTTTATTGTGACTGTGAATGAGACTGGGGAAGAAGCTTCTGCTGTTATGCTGTCGGGCATAATTATGCTGATTATTCCAGCGTTTGATCCGTTGCTGCTTAGCTGTTGACCTGGGACATTGAAAGAAGCAGTTCCGCTGCCGTAAGAATAGCTGTCACTTGCTGTGACCGTAAGAGTGTAGTCGCCTGAAGAGGGAGCGTTGAAATTAAAACTGTATCCTCCCGAGCTGTTTGTCTGTACGTTGCCTGCTACAGATGAAACGGAATAATTCACATTTACGCTTTGCAGCTTCTCACCACTGTCAGTGTAACTAACAAAACCGCTCGCATTTACCAATTCACCGGCATTGTATGTTGACTTGTCAAGAGAAACTGAAACTGTTAATGGCCTCACAGAAACTGTTTTGCTGAGAGCAGTGCCGTTGCCTATGTTGCCTGCCAAATCTTTGACGCGCATGTTTATTGTTAAACTACTACCGATGGTTGATTGTATGTTGTTTTTGTAGCAGCTGCCTGAAGAGTAATAAGCAGTAAGCCAGCTTGCCCCATCAATCGTATACTGGCATGATGAAGGATTGATGCCTGTGCTGTCTGACACTGCTGCGGAGATGCTGAATCTATACCAAGTATTACTGCCCCATGACGGCGTTACTACTATTGCCCCGACTGCAGGCGAGGTTGAATCTAAATAATTTGCCTGGCTGGTTGTCAAATCATATGAAACGTCAAAAATACCATCTCCATTGCTGTCGATTAATACAGTGCTGTTCCCCATGTATGTAATGTTCGTCACAACATCGTCATCGGGGCCCCAGTATTTTTCGTATATCCCGTTTTTTTTCATGCCAATCAAGTAGTCATATTTTCCGTCGAAATCTCCATCAAACCTTATGTAATTGGTGTTGGAATTCGGATCGTAATACTGCTCGTAACCGTTGTATGCACCGTCATCGTCCTTAACATACTCCTTTGTCCCGTCGTTGTCGATGTCAAGTTTTATTCTGCCGAATGTAAGAGTGTACGAGTATTGGTTGTTGTTAGGATTGACATCATTCGGAACAACATTCAGTATACTAATTGTAAAATCAATATGGCTTTTTCCGCACGCGTCTGATTCGGGAATGTTGAAGTTTATTGTTTTTACTGCATCAACACCCAAGGAATCGTAATGGTTTACGTATTCAATCCCATCAGCCTGCAGCTTAACGTCAAAAGAGTCTGCCTTGTCAAATCCAACATTCTGAACTTTAACAGTAATGACAACATTGTCGCAAGAATTAGTTGCAGATACATCGATTATTTTCAGATCTGGCCTGTTGTCGACTGCATCGCAAGAATCTCCAATTCCGTCAGAATCCTTGTCGCTTTGTGTTGGATTGGAAATGTTCGGGCAGTTGTCCATGTAGTTTTTCACTCCGTCTCCGTCGCTGTCTAGGGTAAGCCAGTTGACAGCATTCTGGAACAACTTTTCAGTATCGATTGTCCAGTAACCAGAGCTGCTGACACCAAAGAAAACTGCTGCGGAGTCTGGTGCTATTTTTTTTCCGCCATACAAAGCTGTGTTGGGTTTTGCATATCCTATAACAATCTTGCTGCCTGCGCTGTTGGCGCTTGCAACCAGATGGAAGCTTGTATAATAGCTGTTGATATACATCAGTCTTGGCCCTTGTATTGATTGAACCTGCACTACGGAGTCAACTGAATATCCCTTGCTGATCTCATCGGAATCTTTTATATAGACAGAATGCGGCTGGTCGCTTATCATTGTGCTCTTGCCGCCAGGGGCCACCCATCCCCAACTTTCTAGATATGCATAATCGACAGCTATAGTTGGAATATCATTTACAGGAATGTTTGACACAAAATTGTCAAGCGTGTCAGAGCTTGAAGGCCTTCCTGCTATGACAATGAGGTTGAAATCTTCGTAATTCACGTTCGAGTTTTTGTCTATAAGCGTCACTTGGTGGCCCATATAGTTGAGTATTTGCCGTATTCTTTCTTCGTATTCGTTCGACAAGGAATTTGCATTTTTAACAACCAGCGCAACGTTAGCTGCCTTTGCCGAGCATACGAATGATGTTGCAAAGAATGAAAATGTAAAGACACATGTAACAAAAACCAGCATCAAATATTTTTTTTTGGATGTCATTTTCTTTTCCCCTTCTTCTTTTTCAACACAAAGAAAAAGGAGACAGGAATTATTATTGCAAGTATTATGATAACCAAAAATATTTCTGGCAGTATGTTCGTTGCAGTTGCTATTACAAGCAGGTCGCTCTGGTACGACACCCTGTTTGAGCTGACGGCTATCCAGCCGCTATATGTTCCTGCCTCTCTCACTGTTATGGTGTAGTTGACTATCCTTGACTCGTTCGGCCCAAGAATGAAATTCCTTTCTCCTTCCATCTCAACAATCTTTGCAAGGCTGTCACTCGGACCGACAGTGATGTTCAGGCCGCGGTCGTACGTGTTGTTGAGCACGATGCTTTTTTCCAGAACTGCAGGTGTGAAAGGATAAAGGTTCAGCCTGATTATTCCCTGCTTGGCTGGCTGCACAAAGAGCGATGCGAAAGCTGAGCTGGAAAAAACGCTGAAAGCGACTACAACCAATAGAGCAATAACAGTTTCTTTTTTCATGCAATCAACTCTGCTAATATTTTAGTAAACATTAAATGTTTTAAGCGTTGCATTTAGTTATTACTAAATAATAGTAATAATGTTAGTTTTGCTACTGGAAAATTTACTATTAAATAGAAAAATCACATGCTCAGCACAATGCCGCTGTGTTTAGGTTTTTTTCTTCGAGAATTTTTCGGCTTTATGAAAATTGATCTTGAAGGCATTTGGATTTTATCTCTGAATTTGTAAAAAACCAGTGCGCATGGAACAGCAACTAATGGCAGTGCATACAATAAACTATAACCACCAGTGAGCGATGCGAAACTTGTTATTGCGCCGCTTGTCTGGTTCGTGGTTTCGTTTTGGACTGCAGACAAATCTTCAACAGCAGAACTTGTGCTTTCTTCTATCGTGGTTGCAGATTCTGTTGTGGACGAAGATCCGTTGCTTGAGCCGCCACCTGAGCCACCGCCGCCTGAATTGGACTGGCTGATAGTTGTCGTTGCAGGAGCAGTAGTGGTTGTGGAAGTTGTGTTGGTTGTAGTGGTTGTGGAAGTTGTGTTGGTTGTAGTGGTTGTGGAAGTTGTTGTAGAGCCTGACCCATCACTTTCTCCCAAGGCATAGGTAGAGAATCCAGACACCTCTAACGAGACAAATTTATTGGCAGAATTTCTCGACGGCGTGTATTTTATCCAATCGCCGTTGCATTCGTCTGCCTGTATGTCATAATTGCTGCATTTGTAAATCACCAGATTGCTTTCATTCAGCAGATTAAAACCGTCATAGCTTATTTTCAATTCTATTGTGTTGTACAGGAATTTGCTCGGCAGCCTGACATGAAACGCTTTGTAGATAATTATGCCGTCTATTGAAGGGTTTGCATCGTCTATGAAAAAGTCAGCCGTGGTAGAATTTAGATAATTCATGTCAAGATTTTTGAAAGTTATGTTAACGTCGTAATCGTCAAAGTCCATCAGCAGGTTAACCTTTTGGCTGTTGGCAGAGACGTATCCAATGCCGTCAATGAAGGAGTTGTTCAATACGCCGTTCGTCTGGTTGTCTAAAATGAAAATGTTCGCATGAGAGCTTTGTCCGTTGTCGTGGGTTATGTTGAGCTGAAACTTGTTCTTCCAATTGGTTTGGGCGTTGGTCTGGTTGTTGGTTTGATTATTGTTATGGTTCGCGCAATTAAGACATGCAGGAATGTTTATTTCACTGATGGGCCCGTCAGCGAATGCCTGGGAAATCAGCACTGTCAAACTTATGGCAAAAATGATTGAACATACAAGTTCCTTGTAATTCATGATATTTCTATCAGATAAAAAGGATATAAACTTTATGAGATTTTTTTTCTATTTAATAGGGATTAAATTATTCTTCTTTATGAAATTAAATTACATAAAAAATAGAAAATGTATTTGCCGCAAGTTCGCCCTGAAAATTAAAAACCTATTCACGATTTCAAAATCCTTAACTTTACATGCAGCTCCTTGACCTTGCAACCTACCCTCAGCATTCTGGACACTTCATTCATCACATCCATCTCTTCGTGAGAAAAATTTCCCTTTGCCGTTGTGTCCCATGCGTATTTTTGTTGCATAATGATCACGCAAAAATAAAAAAGTCTCGGGGAAAAAGTTTCCCGAAACTCATCTCTTATCCGGTAAGCATTATATGTAATTTGGGGTATACCTTGGTTGTGAAGGAATCATATATACGCATCGTATATGTCTCTGAATTAAGAAAATCGCCATTCTACGCATCACCTTAAAAGTTTTATTGTTTATATAATACTCGATAATATGCCAGCAGAAATTATTGTAATATCAGAACCGATGCTGATACCAATATGGTTTTATCTGTACAGCGTAATAGCCTACGGCGCGGTGTCCCTGATAAGTTTTTTGATAAGCTTCTTCGCTTTCAAGCTATACAAAGCAAGCTCTCTTGCCAGCAACAAAGTGATTTCAATAAGTTTTCTTGCCTTGGGGATAGCTTTCCTATTCCTGACAGCTACAAGTGCGTGCACATACTTTTACGAGCCGTATCTGAAACCTCTTGTCGTTTTATCTGCAGTAAATTATTTCGGATACAACATTTACTATTTGGCGTCACTCGTAGCTTACGTAGTACTTGGGGTTTCACATTTTCCAAAGAAAATTAAAAACAAGCTTTTCATGTTCTACCTACCGCTGTGGTACATCAACTCGACTGCTTTTCATGCGATATCGATAGTGGTTTTGCTTTATATCGTGGCAGTGAATATTTTCAGCCTGCTCAAAAAAAGTTCAAAGAAAATATCCAGACTTAATTCTTGCCTAGTAACAGTGTGTTTCATTTCGATGCTGGCGTTCCACTCACTGCTGCTGTTGACGGAATTCAACGTTAACTTGTATCTTGCAGCTCTTGCCATTCTTGCAGTAGGATTTGGCTCGCTGCTTACAATGTTTATCCGGGTGAACGAGGAATGATGGAAAGAAGATCCAAGATAAGGATACTGAGAGATATATTGAAAACTATACAGAGGAACAACGGCAGAGCGAAGCCTACGCATATTCTTTATGGCGCGAACCTGTCGCACGACAGGCTGAAGGGATATCTCGAGAAGTTGATGAACGACGGTTTTATACAAAAAGTTTCCGAGGATGAGCACACATACTTTGTCATAACTGCGAAAGGCATGGATTTTTTGTCGAAGTTCAAAAAGATCCAGCAATTCTATGAAGCCTTTGCAATAGAAATGTAAAAGCTATATTCTTTTCACAACCCAGTCTATTGCTTTCAGAGAAAGATTGTTGCCAAATTCTGTCAAATCGCCCAGGTAATTGAACCAGCCCATGAACACATATCGTCCTCTGCCATCTGAAACAGAATCAGCAGATCTGAACATTACCGAGTAGCTAGTGCCTTGAATGTTTGCCACATCTGTTGCATTAGTTAACAGGCTCGCTGTGCTTATGCCATACATGGATCTTTTTTTGCTGAAAATTTGCGTTTGGCTACCGTCTGGCAGGAGCGGGTTATAGTTGATTAATGTGATATTCACAGAACTCCTGCTCGCTCCTCCCTTCAGGCTGGAATAATTAAAAGCATTTGCCGCATATGCGATTGAAGACATGGGCAGCTCCAAGAACCCCACACCACCCATATACGCTTTGTAGAACGAAGAATTCTTGTCGAACCTGCAGTTCTTGCTGCATACCATTGCGTTATAAGAGTAAAGTTCGGTCTGGTTCCAATATTTCATTTCCTTCGCAGTTACGCCATACCCGTTTTCTCTAAACCATTTTATTGTTCTAACCTCTTTCGTGTCTACGCAGTACCTGCTGCCGCATATAAACGCAATCTCCCCTTTCTTTTCCAAATTCGAATCGCTGCCGCCAAAACAACTGTTGCCGCACTTCAGCCATGTTAGCATGTTATCCAACAGCTTTCCAGCATCGGAACTCATTTGCGACACATCTGCTTTGTAAAACCACCCGACAAATGCAAACCTACCGTGGTTTGTTGCGTTGTCCACTTTAAAAACATCAGAAATTTCGTTATTTCGATTTTTCACTGAAACGATTGTTTTGACATCATTCGTGATATATTTTTGATCAATTCCAGCTAGCTTCGCACCTCCGACCGGGCTGAAGCCACTGGCCGGAATGCCATTGGTTATGCAATCATCGTATAATTTGACATCATCGCTTCCGTATGTTCCGCCATATTTTGTTGTATACTCGAAGGAGTATGCAGCTTTCCCAGAGTTAGTGTTTGGTATTTCCAGGAAGGGCTTGCCCATTTCAACATGCGCATTGTATACAGGCGAGTTGAATTTTATTTTGCATGCGCTGCCTTGGTCATAGCATGTTATAATATCATAATTCTTCAAATCATCTTCTGTCCACTTGTCATATTTTTTTGCAGTGACATTCCAGTCATCCAGCTTTAAGTAGACTATCAAATCTTTCTCCTTCCCGTATTTGCACTTGTCATCCTTGCACAAAAATGCTATATTGCCTTTCTTTCCAGGCGGTATGTTGTCGATCGTCATGCATGACGCTCCATCTAGAGAGCACAAGGCATCCTCGCCTTTGTATTTTTCGCAACAGCTCTTAGAGCAGCCCGACAAATATTTTAACTCGTTGCCGTCGCAGTAGGAAATATATTCTATGCCGGAATAGCATCCGTTCAACCCGCTATTGGAGTTGCATGTCACATATGGCGGTGGGGATTTGTTTTTGCCGAAAATATAGGTTTGTATGTAAAACGTCATGTAATTCCATGAAACTGCGCCATCACATTTGAAATAAACGTACAAATATCCATTTGTGCTATGTCCGTTCACCCAAACATTCAAAGTGACTTCCTTGGTGGTTTTTGCACTTATCGTATCAGCCTTTTCAGAAATATAATTTTTCAAATTGCTGTCAGGCTTGAAGAAAACCGTCATGCCTCTATCATTTGTGTTGTTGATTTTAAATTTATAATTTGCAGATTCGCCGGGATATTTCGAGCCGTAAATAAAAAGATATCCGCCAAGCGGATTTATTGGAGATCCTTCCTCACCATAAATTATGGGACTTTCGCATGCATAGGCAGAAGAAACCAAAAATAATGCGGCAACAAAACACATGATTACTGCAATTTTTTTCTTTTCCATTCATTCACCGATATCGAATTTACCAATCAAGTAAAAATGAAATCCCCTTCAAAAAGAAAAGGGGGGAAAGTTGTCAAATTTTTTTGTTTGTTTATATCCGGTCTACACTGCTCTCATTAGAACGACTAGACTGCCTTCAGTAAATTCACCATCACATGGGCATGGGTATGCCAATTTGAATTTACATTCGGCGCTGTCGCTTGGAAGCAATATGTTGGCTGTAAACATTGGCAATGCGGGAACTGTAAATATTGGCCTTAGGCCAAAGCATGTTCCTGCTACACCTGAACCAACAGGCAACCAGCAACCCAACTTGTCTGTCAAATCTTTATTTTTGACAGGCTGCCAGATTTGCTCGTCATACATGCCATTCTTGATACAGTCGAATGTCATGTATTTGTCTACGTCCAATACATTGCTGAATGGGCATTGAGCTGCAACATCTGGTGAATAGAAATCAGTTCCACCCAACCAGACTGCTATTTCAACTTTGCTTCCTGTGTTCGCTATGGTCAGTGTGTTGTCAGATGGTACTGTAACACCGCAAGCAGCTTGTGGGAACGATATTGTATCGTCACTTATGTCAAGCTGTACTGGCGGGTTTATAGACCATGTCTGATCTCCTGCATCTTTTACGTCAGTAACTGAATGCACGCCGTTGCCTCTTGGGTCAAGTCCGTCTTTTGAGACTTCAACTTCGACCTTGAGGTCACCGCACATATCTGGTGTTACTGTCAACAGGCACTGATAGAGAGCGTCGTATTGTGAATTGAATCCTGCCGGGATTGAGCCATATCCTGTTGGATACGGTTGTGGCAATCCCAGAAGGTCATCTTTTACACTATGACCATACCAAGTTCCACTTCCTCGTAGTAATGCAGTTGTATTTGCACTTGAAAGTTGGGAGCATTGAGCAACCTGTCTTCCGTCTACATCCATGTAGACGAAAAGTCTTTCAGGGTGTCCATTAGGATCTCTCACCACTACTAGCTCAGCGATCTGTTCACCTGTAAAGACATAGTTCTGTGTTCTCTCGCCAAAAGCCCATTCTATACAACCGGCATTCTGGACATCTTCCACCGGAGGCAATGTTCCTGTGTTGTCAGAATACTGACCGTCAGGAGTGCTACCACCAAGATTTTGGATCGGAGATCCAACACCCTGGCAGAACCTGTAGGCCTGCTTCAGGTACCATACCTCTGGTAGTTTGTTGTCGTAGCCAGTTGTAGTCAATCTAGTATCAGCCATCGATGGTACAGCACTGTTAAGCAACAGTACTATTAGCACCGAAATGGCCGCACCGGATAAGATTTTTACGTTTCGGGTTTTCATCTTATCACTAAAAGTGAATTTAGGAAGAAAGCTATTTATAGACATTAGATGCTACCCTCTAATGGTATTAATATAAAGTATATACATTTTTCCTATCGGATAGAAAAACTATTTCGGTTGAAAAATTGAAAATTGCATTAAAACAAAAAAATATTTCATGGATTATTTTTGTAGAAATTTTTTTCATATAAAAAATAAGTTAAAAATCAGCTGCAGTCAGTGTGCCCGCTCACAACACACTTGCAATAGCTTGAGTTACAACCATTGCAGGTCACTGTCAAATCTTTTGAAGCGGTTTCGCCGCTGTCTGAAAAGTCCTTGTCATAATTCAAATCCGCGCAGGCAACTATTTTGAAGCTGCCTTGACCGCTGAAGTACAGAGATTTCGTGCATGTACCATAACTGTTTATTATGCAGTAGCCAAACGACTTGCCAACGCAGCTGTCAAGATGGAACTCCACTTTGTTTCCGCTGCAACTGCCCACTCCAGATGCGGTTGCTGATACGCTTGTCTTGGGACATATCGTATCCTTGTTGAAGACCAATTGCAATTCTCCGCTGCAAGGTTTTTTCACGCATACACCATTCACGCACATGTTGCCGCTGCTGCATGTTTTTTCGCGCTTTTCGCCAGTGTCAACCCATCTGTAATCTCCATACCTGTATTTACAACTAGCGTAACAATGATCACCACCACAATAATAATCCCTATATCTTTGCTGCTTTTGCTTGCATTCCATGCATGGATTGTCATTGCAAGCAATCCATTTTGTCGCGCTGCCGTAATCATACCATCCGCTATATTGCCCGCAATCCTCTGTTTTGAAGTCGCATTTGCAATCATTGTTGCATGTTCCTGAAAAATGTAACACGTTATCTTGGCAGAAACTTTTAGAGCAACAGTCTCTATCAGCTTCGCACTCTGCGCCGCAATCTTTTTCACAACTGCTTGTACAGCTACCAGAAGAGCAGGAGAATGGGTTGCATGTAGTTACATCAACCCATTGCCATAACAAGTTACAACTACCGTAACCGTTGCACTGGAACATTTTTTTCGCAGCCGAACATTTATCTTTACAAACCAAATCACTGTAACCGCATTCAGTATCAGAACGGCACTGGCCCGACGAGCATGCAGTACCGGCAGCGCAGAAAGTTGTCTGCGTAGAGTCAAAATAATCGCATGCACCAGAGACGCCGCACTCGTACTTGTCAACAGCCAGCCTGCAGTTGTCAGAACAATATGCTGAAGATGAGCCGCAATAACCGGTTGTAGTGAACACTCCGTCAGAGCAGTGTTTGCCTACAGGCGCATTCTCACATACTTGCTGCGTGTTTGTTACAGAATAAGTACAACCAGCAGGCGTGCAGTAATAATTTCTATATTCCTGTTGCTTGCAACGCTGGCAATCGCTTTGGCAGCTCCACCCGCTTGCATCATACCATCCATCACCCGTACATTCTTCTGTGTTGTAAGAACAACTGCAACCAAAAGTGCAGCTACCTGAATAATATCTTGTATCACCTACACACTTGTTAGGACAGTCTCCACTAGTCTCGCATTCAGCGCCGCAATCTTTTTCACAACCATTGCAACTGCCGCCAGAACAGCTGTATGGATTGCAGGAGGAAGAGTCAATCCATTTCCAAAAACTGCTGCAGCTGCCAGAGCCGTCACACCTGTATTGCGGCTTGGCTTTGGAGCATTGGTCCTTACACTGGTAACCACCTGTGTCGCAGGCTTGATCACTGACACAGCTACCAGCTGAGCAAACAGTATTGCCAGGGCAGTTGGAAGCATCGGAATAATCAACATAGTTGCAAACATGCGAACCGCTGCACTCGTACCTGTCTATCTTATACCCACAGTCGCCTGAGCAATATGCAGAGGAAGAACCGCAGTAGCTTGAAGAAGTGAAAGAGCCGCTGACGCAATGATTACCAGTGGCAGCGTATTCGCAAAACTGCCTCGTATTCGTAACTGCTGGAACGCATTGAACACCCACACAGCTATAATCTCTATACTCTTGTGGCTTGCATCTTTGACAATCACCATTACAACTGAACGATCCAGTGTCATACCAATTGTCCAATGTATTGCAGTCAATCGAGCAGGTTGGAATTGTTGTGGTGGTTGAAGTAGTAGAGGATGTTGAGATGGTTGTACGGACAGTAGTTTCACGTCCACCATCTCCGCCACCGCCACCACCTTTATTGTGGACTGCGAAGAAATTTGCAAAATAATTATTTGTGTTGGAAACACGGAGATTGTATACAGTCACGGCCTGATCGATTTGCTGCTTGGATAAAATTTTTTCCTTTGCCACAGAATTTCCGTTTAGAATATAAACATAATCGCCCACGTTCAGCTCTTTCACTGTCTTGTAATCACCATTGCCAACATAGAACGGATGTTCTGCAGTAACCTTGACCTCTGAGTTGGAGGTTTTTAAAAGGAAATAATTGTCAGCCTCGAACTTGAAAACATTCATCACCACATTCCTCATCAAGCTTCCCTGCTCGTCAAATCCGGCAACATACTCGCCAGCCTTTAGATCAGAAATCTTTTTCACAGACCCGTCACTCAGCATTATAGCAGTATCACCTAAAAAGCATCCACCGCCACCCATCGAGCTGGCAGGCGGAACGATAAAGAACGATGGAATGATGAAAAAGAATGTCAATATGGATAGTAAAACTACTGAATACCTGAAATTTTTTACCTTCATATGTTTCATTCCTGCCTATGTAATGAATAATTGGCTGCAAATCGATAAGAATGATATTCATGCTACGGGCCAGTGGTACGTTCATTTTATGATAAAATATTTCTCAAAGAATAGAAAATTTTATATAAAATTGGATAAAATACAAGCTGAAAAGATTTCTGATAATATAAAGGCTGTTTCATGGAAGAAAACCAAGAAAAAACTAGGAATTTAGTCATAGATACCAATGTCATTATTTCTGGTTCTGTAACATTAAGTGTTGGTATTTAATTTACTTAAAATAAGATTTAATTATGAATTTTAGAAAATTTTTGTATTAAAGAGGCTTGATATGATAAAATCCCTTAAAAAAGAATATTTCCACAGATTTCTTATGGTCGATGAGAAAGGTGAAGAGATAGCAAGAATACGAGTAAAAATTTTTAAGGATAGAGGTCATCTGAATAATTATGTTGTACAGTTGGAATATAAACTTTGTACATTTTTTAAACCTTGGAAACCAGTCGTAAGGTACAATTATTGCCATAATTTTGTTCATAGAGACATATTCAATAGAAAAGGAAAAAGAATAAAAAGAGAAAAGTTTGGAAAATTCAAAGATTTAAAAGACGCTGTTAAAATGGCAGAAGATGATTTAAAGCTTAAGTTCCAATACTATATTAAGTGGTTTGTGAAAAGAGATGAGTGAATGAAAATTGAAAAAATAATGTCCGCTCAGAAGAGAAACATTAATGATGTTATTGGAGAAACATTTAACTCCATAATGGATTTATCTAAAAATGCGGAAAAAATAAAACATATAAAAAATGGAAGCGCTTTGATACAACTAAAAGGAAGAAAAGTATTCATACCATATAAAGATGTAAGAATGGTTGGTAATGATTTAATTATTAAAAACAGAAAAAAAGGAAAATTATTATTTATTTAACTTATTTTCAATAGAAATTAGCGAAAGAAAATTACTTGTTGCTCACGTCTTCTGGTAGGGCAAAGCTTCCGCCTGCCTTGCTGCCTGCAATATCCCAGTAGCCGAAGGTTTTCCATTTCTCAACATCCTCAGCAGGCCACCAGCCCTCGACATCCGTAGCACCCAGCACTTTTCCATCAGGGTTGAACCACACAGTGCTTATGCATCTTACAGGATAACCAGGATAATGGTAAACCATTCTTCTAACCGGCCGACCAAGCGCTTTGGCAACCCCGCCTGTTAGTATAGTGTCCGTAAGTGGGGTAGATACTCTTCTAATGTAAAGCTCTCTAATCGATTCCACTGCAGCTGCATTTTGATCAAAACTACAATTCACTGGCTTGCCTTCAATTTTCAAATCAAGTATCAGCTTCTGCGTATCCTTTGCATCTTGAATTATATCCTCATTCGTGTTGCCGCGTGAAAGGCTTTCCTTAGGTATCAATGGCGTAACTGTTGAACTTCCTTCAACTGTAAAGAGCGGATCGAAAAGACTTGCTATATCATCAATAACTACGCAGTTGCGTTCATCCAACAAAGGGTCGGTTGGCAGATACAATTGATAATGCGACAGCGGCAGGTTCAAAACATAACAAGCATCACCCACACTATTAATCCTGCTCATGCCAGCGAGTGTTTGCAGTCTTTCTGCAGCCTTTTTTCTGTAACCATCTTCTGTGTAATGCCTAAAGGTAGTGGCAATATCCAACGCGCTCTTCTGTGCAGCGTCTTTTATCAACGTTTTAATATTTTCTTTGACAATTGGATCTGTAATATTTTCAAAAACGCCGTCTATGTTTGCCCTGATCGAAGGCAGCATCCCGTCCAACAAAATTAGTTTGTCCAAATCCACAGGCGATTGTTCGGTTAAAGATTGTTCAAGATCGAAAGCCTCAACAGCAGAAGCATACCTTGCCCGTATGTCGCAGAAGCTGGCAGAGTTTGTGTTTTGTACAACCCACCATCTATCAAAGCCATCAATGTTAGAAACATCAATCTCGTTGCCCTTCACATGTTTCAAAAGAGCTTTGTTTGCAGATTCAAGCTGCTTGAACCAGTACTGCCTGCCATCCTCCACTATTTTGCCAAACATGTCAGCTGCATTGTATGTTGCAGCAAACAACTGCTGTGTGCGTGTACAACTACTGGGATGACTGCGAAGTGATTTCCTAATCGCATCTACAAGCCCCCACAAATAAGTTCCATCTCCACCATATTCGTTAACCGCGGCTTCTTTATTCCATTCCTCCAGGGCAGCCTTGTTGTCAGAACATATCGCTTTGTAGGATTCCAAATATTTTTTCAATTCATCTTTCAGTTTGTCAGCATCAACAATCAAACCATCCATTACTTCAAAGCCTTTAGGTAAAAGATAATCCCAAGCCTCAGCCCTTCTTTTCAAATCATAGGGCTCGTTGTTAAGAATACAACCTATTTTAGGATCCCTTACCTTCTGCTTATATTTTCTACAACCCTGGCAGAAAAGTTCAAGTTCCGACATACCGTCGCCCAAAACAACCAGCACGTCCTGCGCCCCTTTTAATGCTGTAGAAATCCCTCCAGCTTGATATTGTTTTTCTAAAGCTGAAATTTTATCTTGCCAATATTGATTCAAAGTTTTTGTTGCATCATCCAAATAAGCTTTATGTTCTTTTTCTGCCAATGCTAACTCTTCTCCACAAGATCCTTTAGAGGTTTGAGAACCGTAATAATTTCCAGCCACTGCTCCGACTACCACACCAGCTGCTCCAGTAGCTGCCATTTTTACAAAATCACGCCTACTCGATTTGGATCCAGTCATACGCATTACTAATGACATTTTAAACTTTTAAAACAGAAGACTTTGACGCAATAAAAATAGTAAAAATAATTCTCATCGGTAGAAAATTGTTTAAATAGTTTTTGATTGGTGAAGCTTTGCATAACAAGTAACCAAAAAGAGCCACTTTTTGTGCAACTCATTTTTCTGCACAAAAAGTCAAATCCCACCTCCCACATTGAACTTTAGTTCAATGCTTATGGTTAGGCAAAAGTTTTATTTTAATTTCAGAAGGAATTATAGACCTATATTTTTCAATTTCTTTCAAGGTTTCTCTTAAATATCGCAGAGTTCTTAAGTTTAACTTTTTACTTAATTAAATAATAAATAGGTGTTTAAAAATGACATTAGATCGTTTTATGAAAGTTTACTCCAATTTGCCTCTTAAAGTCAGGGATGAGATAATTTTAGTAATAAATGATAAACCAATAACATGGAATGTGGCCTATAATGAGATAAAGCACAGCACTAAAATAGGTGAAATGATAATAAATAAATTTGTGAAAATGGGGGGTCATTTAATGGCAGATGAAGAACAAATAACCCAAGATGAAATAGATGTTGTAATAGCAAGACTAAGAGCAATTCCAGATAATGCATTGATTACCATAGGAATTCCAGAAGGATCTTTGTCAAAAGAGCAATTGATGAATGAAGTTAAAAACCTCACTCCTTTGGGAAAAGAAATTATAAGGATGCAAATGTCATATCTTAGATCTTTCAAAAGAGGTTGATTTCTATTCTTTTAACATTACCTGATTATGATGACCTTACTCGTTATGCGAGTGCCTGGAGTGAAAAAAATTCTCTTGGATACCGCCGAAAGAGCTGGAATAAAACCAATAATAGTAAAAGGTAAAAATGTTGTAAGGTCGCATATAACGCAAGACATTAACTCAAAATCCTAAATTCCTTTTTTTCAACGGTCATGGCTCATCAACATGCATAGGAGGTTACGGAACTGAGAAACTTGTAGTTCTGGGAGAGAATGACTCCTTGCTGAATAATAGAATAGTTCATGTACTGGCTTGTAATGCTGGAATGGATCTAGGAAAAAATTGTAAAGCAAAAGCATTTATAGGATATCGGGGTAATTTTTGGCTATGCATAGATAGATTCAGTCTTTCCAGACCTTTAGAAGACAAATTAGCTACTCCTGTAATGATTTCTGCATTAGACGCTCCTAATCAACTTCTGAAAGGAAAGGAACCGAAAGAAGCATTCGAAATGTCACAAGAAGCTTATAACAAATGGATATTTGAATATACTCACAGTGAATCTAAATATACAACAGAAGAGTTGCAATTAATTTTACCAGTTCTTTTTGTAAATAAAATATTACAAGTATTGTATGAAAAAGAAAACAGTTCTACAAATTAAAATTTAGACTTTTTGTGCAGAATTAACTTGTTGGGCAAAGCTCATTGCATGTTGCAAAAAATTATTTTTTTGCAGACTTTGTAAATTTGCAGAGAAAATTTATTTTATAAAAATAAAAAATTCAAGCTCCACCCTTTCTTCTGAAGCTGTTGAGAATTATTTCGAGATCGATGATCTTACCACAGTTTGGACATTCCAACTCGTAAAATTCATCGAACTGCCTTTTCATCATTTGCACCAGCTGGTAAAATTTTTTTCTACCTGCAATGAATTACGCTTCTATGCGTTAAAAGCATTGTCTTGCCATTTGGAAGTGGTATGTGCATGAAAGGGAAATTTTTTTCCTACACAATAGGAAATTGTATAAAAGCATTTTGCTGCCTTGATTTTGGAAAAATTTTTTTGCTAAAAAATAAGATTTGCAGGTGTGAAAAACCTTTAAATATTTATCATTTGTTACTATTTAGAAGTGATATAATGGAATCAATGCTAAACTTCATGTCAAAACTTTCAAACGCAGTTAAGGGACATGTGGAAGAAACACGCGACTGCATAGGCAAGGAAGTAGTTGACTCCACAGCAACAAAGAATGGCATATGCGTGGACAAGATCAAGACATACTTCGGCGTGAAATTCTCTCTGCTCGGCCACAACTACAGCCAGAGCGAGAAAACTGTTACAGACAGGTTTAATGAAGACTTGCTTGTGTGCCAAGAAGGAAATGGAAACAGGGTGTTCATCCCTGAGAGCGACGTGGTTGCTATCGGCAATTCGGTCATACTAGTGAGCAAGAACTTGGGACAGAAAGAGATGAGCGATTCTCAAGCAAGAAAGGATCAAGTATATAAAAAATACTTCAAGGTGAAGGAATCATTGAAAAAGATGCTTCCTAGTATAGAGACACCGGAGCCAAGAAAAAAGAGAAAGATGTCGATCACAAGGCTGTTCCACTAAGACCTGATTGCGATAAAGTTTGGAAAGTGTTACGCTGCATTATAAGATTTGCGGTAAAGCACTGTTATTTTTCATTCTTGTTTTTTCACATTTCAAAAGGTTGAACAGCAAAAAAACTCTGTTTTTTGCATAAAAATTTTTTGCATGGCAAACCTGTGAAATTTTTTCTACGCTATAGAAAATTCTCAAATTTTGCTAATGGTTTATATACATGTTAACCACTTTTGAGCATAGGTTAAAAAGCCTTTCTTAGATAAGGATAAAAGTTTAAATTCCAGTTTTAAATAAGTAGATTACGATGAAATTGAATGTCAACTACAAGTTCGCAGCATTATTTATAATTTTATGTTCGGCTGCATTCGCTACGGTGATATTTTCTACTGATTCCGTATCGCAAAAGCCTTACAGGACTTTTTCAATAATCCTGCCTGAAGAGATAAGTGCACAGCCTGGTCAAACCGTAACTATTTACGGAGGTTTGCTAAACACAGGATGGATTAGGCTGCATGATTTCAGCCTTACGCTGTCAGGCCTGACTGAAGATTATACGTATACATTTTCACCGCAGCACTGGGACGAATTGGTTATACTAAGGGAATGGAACTCTGATGTGGGTGTATACAGGGTTCCAGAAAAGTTTCAATTGACAATAACCATTCCAGAAAATGCAGCTGGTTTACAGCTGGTGACAGTAAAGGGGCAGGAGATGTGGTCTTCTTACCAAATCTCAAACACATCGCAGTTTGTTTTGAAGGTCACACCAGCAGAGCATTTCACTGTTTCCAACATAACCTTCCCTGAGAATGCAACTGAGGGAGTGCCGTTCGATGTCAAGGTCGTTGTGACAAACGATGGAACGAAAAGCGGAACTGTGACGCTAAAAGCAAACACCCCGGAAGACTGGTCGGTGACAGAAAAAAGCAAATCGGTCACGCTCGACCCTAAAAACTCGAGCGAGGTTGTTTTTACAATAACACCAACCATAACAAGCGGCAACATAACCATCACAGCGGAGTATCCTTACAAGGAAAACGTAACAACGATAACAAAGATCGGTCCGCTGCTTGTGCCTATGCCAAAACCTGCTACTGCAACTACGATGCAACCAATCAACGTAACAGAGGGTGTTTTGTCAGTTTACTTTTCAAAGCTGTTTTCAGAAGTCATGGGCCTGCCGCTTTGGGTTATAGTTATTGCTGCGATACTTGTGATAATAATTTTATGGAACATTTACAAGCTGTTTGGCAAATACAAGTTCAAGGTTCTCAGGGGAAAGCCTGAAGAAACAAAGAGTGTTGAGATGAAGGATACTGCAATGAAGAATGTGACAGATGCGGCATGCAGCGAAAGCGAATCCTTTCACTAGTCCTGCAAGATTGCAAAGCAATAGTAGGGCTTGTTGAAATAATGATAAAATGTGCCAACTTTTTCAACAGGTTTCTGACTTTCCCAACAAAAAAAAGAAAGTGGAATTTTTTATTGTTTTATCTGGCGATAATATAGTTTTTATCACCAATTCTCAATTTTCAAGTACTTTTTCTTTGCCAACCCAACCAAATCATCATCTTTAGATAACAGCTTATCACATTCGGATATTTTACAAGTTGCAGCAATTATAGAATCAACTGTTGATATGTTATAGCTAACAGAAACTTTAGCTGCTTCTTTTGCAATAGCCTCATCCAAAACAATAACTTGAACTTTTTGTGAAACTTTTAGTTCATTTAACATACTTTCTACCTTGCTCAATTTTTCTCCAGTTCTAATGCTGAGTCTAATCAGTTCAAGGATTGAAATGGTAGGTATGACCAGCTTGTTCTTTCCTTCGATGGTCTCTTTAAAAATTCGAGAAGCCTTTTCTGTATTTCTAAATAGTTCCAACAAAAACCATGTATCAACGCAATATTTCATCTTTCAATATGCCTCTCTTTCTGAATTTTTTCCCAAGCATTTTTTGGTAATCTAAGGCTTTGCAATATTTCAAGGAATTTTTCCTCAGGGCTTTTGCCCTCAGAAATTTTAGAAATAACTATGTTTCCAGTTCCATAATGAGTTACTTTGATTGTACTCTTTGGTTTTATCCCTTCCATTCTTCTTATAGCCTTGGGAATAACGATTTGACCTCTTTCTCCCACCTTTATGATTTTAGTTACAAATTTGTCTTCTTTCATAGTAAAAAGTATGAATTCATACTATTTAAATCTTTCAAAACATACATAGACAAAATATGAATCTTTATACGAAAGATGGGATTTGAACAAAGATTTTTCCAATAACCAACAGGCTTTTTCAACAAGTAGGGCTTTTTGAGCACTTTTTCAACAAAACCGCAATAGTAAAAACTTATAAATATGTTCAGCTCTATTTACTCTACGAGTGGATAGAATGGATTCTGTAATTAAATGCGAAGAGCTGTGGAAGACCTACAGGACTGACGGACTGGAGGCTAGCGCATTGAAGGATGTGAATCTGAAGATAAACAAGGGGGATATAATGGCCATAATGGGCCCGTCTGGTTCTGGCAAATCCACTTTGCTGCATATTATTGGCTGTCTGGACAAGCCTACTAAAGGTTTGTTGTTTATTGACGGCAAGGATGTTTCCAGGATGAATGATGATCAGCTTGCAAGGATAAGGCGGGAAAAAGTTGGATTTGTTTTTCAATTTTTTCACCTCATACCCTCCCTCACCACGCTGGGAAATGTGATGCTGCCCATGTCTTTTGCTGGCGTTGCTGGCGAGCAGCAGAATAAAAGGGCTACGGAATTGTTGGAAATGGTTGGCCTTGGCCACAGGCTGCAGCACAGGCCAAACGAGCTGTCTGGTGGTGAGCGGCAAAGGGCTGCGATAGCAAGGGCAATGGCAAACAGACCAGCGATAATCTTGGCGGACGAGCCGACAGGCAATTTGGATTCCAAATCTGGTGCTGATGTTATGAAGATACTTTTGAATCTCAACGACGAGTTTAAAACGACAATAATAATTGTGACGCACGACAAGAGCATTGCGTCGTGCGCATTGCGCACTATACACCTAAAAGACGGTGAGATAGTAAAAGAAAAAGGAGGAATAATATGAAAAAAATAATTACACCAGTCGCGCTGCTGGCAATATCACTTGCACTAGTAGCAGTAACAGCTGCATCAACAACAGCCGGCCTGACAGTGACATGGCAGGTTGCAAGCAGTGTTAAACCAAGTGGTGAGACTACAGCGATAATAACATTGGCAAATCCCTCAACAACACTGGGCATAAACAACATCAGGGCATACATAACCGGGACGAATGACATATCAGCTGACATAGCAACATTCGAGATCGCTGGCTTGAGCGCTGGCTCGTCGCAACAAACAGCTATCAAGGTGAAGGCAAGCCCAACAGCATCTGCCTCTACATCATACCTAACCATAACACTGACCTACAACATGGAGGGCAGCAGCTCGCAACAGCAGACAGTTGTCAGCATACCTGTAACCATCAACCGTGCACCGATACTGCAGATACAAAACATAAAGTACAACAGCACGGACATAGAGCCAGGTAATGTGGTTGAATTAAAGTTTGATATAAGCAATGTCGGAGACAGTATTGCTAAAAATATTTTGTTAGATCTAAGCCAATCTTCTGAAACTTTCACAGTAGTTGGCTCGTCTGGACAGGGCTTCATACCATCCATAGCAGTTGACGGCAAGGCTACTGCATCCTTTACGCTGATACTGAGCCCTTCAATATCCGTTGGAACAAGGCTCATACCTGTTACACTTCAGTATTACGATGAGACAAAATCCCAAGGCTATAATGACACGCAGTATGTAGGCCTGACAGTTTCAGGCAGGTATAACTTTGTCACTGCCTTGGACACGCAGGATTATCTCATACCAGGACAGTTAGGAAGCATAAACGTGAAGATAGCAAATGCAGGTGTGCAGGATGCAGAGTTCGTGATAGTGAAGCCAGTAGAAACAGACCAGTTCAAACAGATAACGCCACAGACTGTTTACGTTGGCAGTTTAAAGTCTGATGATTACGACACAGAAAAGTTTACGATGCGTGTCGGATCTGTACAACCAGGCGTGTATCCATTCAAGATAAGCATGGAATACAGGGACCAGTATGGAAACTCTTACAGCCAGACTTTTGATACTAACGTAAGAGTATACTCAGCAGCAGAACTACCTCGTACTGGCACAACCTCGCCATTGACCACAGCGTTGATCATAGTAGCAGTTGCAGTAGTAGCATACCTTGCCTACAGGAGATTTTTCAAAAAGAAGAACAAGTGATGATATGCTGCAGAACTTGTTCTCAATGGCAGCCTTTAATATAACGCAGCGCAAGCTCCGTAGTTTTCTTACTTTGTTAGGAATAGTGATAGGTGTTGCTGCAGTGGTGGCAACAGTTTCTATAGGAACCACGATGCAGGACAGAATAATGGGACAGTTAAACAAATTTATGGCAGACATCGTTTCTGTTGTGCCAGGAAGGATGAGGATAGTTGCAGGACCGCTGCAGGCAGGAGGCAAGGCATTAAAACTGACCGAGTCTGATGAAAAGGAGATTGCAAAGATATCAGGAGTGAAGAGTGTTGTTGGTATGATTGATGCCTCGCAAACAGTCACATACAAAGACGAGACAGGGAGGCTAAGTGTCTACGGCATTGAAAGCGCAAGGGTGTGGGAGGAGGTGGAAGGCGGTTTGATAGGTTTGGAAAAGGGAAGGTTCATCTCTGATTCTGACAAATACTCTGTGGTTATCGGCAACAGCATAGCGCATGATGTTTTTTCCGAAGAGATTGGACTAAAAAAATCTCTTATCATTAATGGCATAGAATTCAAGGTGGTTGGTGTTATGAACAAGGCTGGCGGTGTGATGCAGATGATGGACAGCAGAATATACATACCGATAAAAACTGCCCGTGAGCTTTTTGGCAGCCAGTATGATACTGATGAGCTGTCAGGAATAACTGCGAAGATTTCGCAAGGATATGACTCTGGCCAAGTGGCGGATGCGATTGAGCAGGCATTGAGGGAAAGGCACAAACAAACAAAGGACACGCAGACATTTACAGTAATCAGTGCGAAGTTTTTCCAGGAACAGATATCTGCAATACTTTCCACGTTGACAGTTTTTCTCGGCGCGCTGGGCGGCATATCTCTCATAGTCGGCGGTATAGGTATAATGAACATCATGTACGTCTCAGTGACAGAGAGGACGAGGGAGATTGGCGTCATGAAAGCAATAGGCGCAAATAGTAGAACTGTTTTGCTTTTATTTCTCATAGAATCTGCGATTTTCGGTTTGCTTGGCGGGATAATCGGTGATATGCTTGGAGTAGGACTAGGTTATGGATTGAGTTACAGCTTTCAGAGTTTTGGCCCGCCGCGACAGGCTGGAGAAATCGGAATAATTATCGATCCGGATATTCTAGTGCTGGGAGCTGTGTTTGGCCTGGTTATTGGCATTCTGGCAGGATTTTTTCCTGCACGAAAGGCTTCTAAACTACAGCCTGTGGAAGCGTTGAGATATGAATAAGCCGAGAACACCAACGATTAAACCTTGATTCCTTTTGTTTAACCATCCTTCTAACATACATCTAATCTTTCCTGCTATTTATATTCTGCTACGGGTTTGTTAGGGGCAGGTTAGAAAACACAACGACTCATTTTAACATAACTTCTTTAACATCTTCTGATAGAATAATCCGGTGGGTCTTACCGTGACTTTCTCTTTTGATTATACCTTTTCTTTCCAAATCTCTCACGGCCCTGTGAGTTTTTAATTTAGTCATGCCTTCCATCCTACTTATCTCTGACTGTAATATTTCACCTCTTTTCTCAATTAATGTTCCCACTACTTTTCTTTCGCCCACATTTAAGAATTTTAAAATAATGTTTTTATCGTCTATTTCTGTCGAGGTCTTATTCGAGACCGAATTATTTTTTTTCATAAGTTTTGTAATTATATCAAATTTTCTTTCTAGTTTTTCTTCAAATCCTTTAGATATAAAATAATACGACATTGGAATAATTGCCACTATCAATAATACTGAAGATAAAAGCGAATTATAAATTGGTATTCTAGGACGATCTCTAATGAATGGTTCAAATGGTATTGGAGGCTCCCCGACGATTGACTTGTTGTATTCAAGCGTTACAGAAGTTTCAATAATGCTAATGTAAAGTATGACAAAAAAACTAATTGCAGCAATTATCGAAACTAATAATAACAATTTTCTTTTTTCTATACCCATGTTAGATATTTAGAAGGATAGATTTATAAAGTTTCAATATAATGAAACCTTGTTTAATGGTTTCAACTACTCTTTATATATGGTTTCAAACATATGAAACTATAGAATTAATGAGAATTTGAACAAGGATGAACATTATGACATCAGTTATAGAACTTGACAATGTCAATAAAACTTACAGGATGGACGAGGTAGAAGTACCGGTCTTGAAAAATATAAATCTCAAAATAACGAGAAAAGATTTTGTTTCGATAATGGGTCCATCCGGTTCTGGCAAGTCTACATTATTGCAAATGATAGGCGCTTTGGACAAACCAACTTCTGGCAGGGTCCTTATTGACGAAATGGACTTGTCAAGACTCTCGGAAATCGAGATTGCTAGAACAAGAGGAAAAAAGATTGGTTTCGTGTTCCAGACATTTAATCTTTATCCTACATTGAATGCTTTAGAAAATGTTGAATTGCCGATGATAATTATGGAGAAAGGCAAATCAGAAAGAAAGAAAAAGGCGATGGACTTGCTTGGACTTGTAGGGTTGAAAGAGAGGGCAGAACATTTGCCGTCGCAATTATCAGGTGGTGAGAGGCAGAGGATAGCGATAGCCAGAGCTTTAGCAAATGATCCTTCGTTCATTCTCGCTGACGAGCCCACTGGCAATCTTGATTCCAAATCGGGAAGCGATATAATGAATATTTTCACGAAGTTAAACGAGGAAGGCAGGACCATTGTTGTGGTAACACACGATAAAAATATTGCCTCCCACTCGAAACATATAATCCAAATAAAGGACGGGAGAATAGTAGGTGGTAAAAAATGAAGAAAATATTATTGATTTTGTCATTCGTCTTTGTAACAATATTTTTTGCCAGCTCAGTATTGGCGTCAGGAGCGCTTTTAGAAGCTACCTTTTCAACAAACCCGACTATAATGGCGCCAGGAAGCGATGGTTATTTACAACTGACTCTAAAAAATGTCGGGACTACCGGGGCAGCTAGCATAAAAGTTAACCAAATATCTTACGGTTCTTATATCTCAGTTGAAACGGGCGGCATTGGGAATATAGGATCCTTGGGTGGCGGAGATTCCGCAACATTTCCCTTTAAATTTTCCGTTTCAGATGCAGCACCTTCGGGAATATACACCGTAAGATTTACAATAGATTATTGCACTGAATCCTCATGCTCAGGAGAAATAAATCCAGTTGCCATCATCAGCGTCCAAGTCCCTTCTATGCTGCAGGTCACGTCAGTCGAGCCTAGCACCTTGGCGGCTGGCGAAACAACCGTTTTGAATTTCAATATAGCAAACAATGGGGCTGACACAGTTAACAATATTATCTTATCATGGCAGATGCCAAATAATGAAATACTTCCGTTAGGTATTAGTAACAAACAGTTTATTTCATCTTTGAACGGCAAAACTTCGATTACCATCCCTCTAAACGTCTCTGTTGGCTCGTCTGTCACCCCAGGCGTTTACCCGCTAACTGTCAAGTTGGAATACTTTGACAAGTCCGGAACGAAGCAGAATACAAACTCAACGATTGGAATAAAGATTGGTGGCACTACTCAATTTGACGTCGGAGTGCAAGATTCATCTTCAGGAACCACTTCCTTGTCAATTGCAAACATCGGTGTCAATCCAGCAACAAGCGTGTCTATTAAAATTCCAGAACAACAGGATTTTACAGTGAGCGGAGCCACCAGTGTATTTTTAGGAACACTCAATTCAGGAGATTTTGGTGTTGCTAGTTTTCAAATCTCTTCTAGATCTGCATTTATTAATAGAACAGTGACGAATCAGAGTGGAGGACGTGTTGGGAATAAGTTAAATGTTGAAATTTCCTATTCGGATACAAGTGGTGTTAGGCAAGTTGTTCAAAAAGAGGTTTCGCTAAATCTTGGCACAGTTGCGACTGACGGAAGCACTACAAGAAACAGGGGGTTTTTGTATGGAACCACTCTTTATGTTTTAATTGCCGTAGCAGCAGCAGTAATAGTTTTCCTCGTTTGGTTTTTCAAATTAAGAAAACGGAAGAAAAAATAATTGTTTCTTATGCTGCTCATTTTTGAAGTGGTTGTATGAAGTACAATGACATAATGCTGATGTCGTTAAACAGCTTGACGCATAGGAGATTGAGGAGCTGGCTTACTGCCCTTGGAATTGTCATCGGTGTTGCAGCTGTAATAGCATTGGTTTCAATAGGGCAAGGCTTGCAGCAGACCGTTCAAAGCCAATTAGGCGGACTGGGTGCGAACATTATCAGCGTAACGCTTGGCTATCAGAGAGCGGGAGGGGGATTTAGTTTTGGTGGTGAAAGAACTAGGACATCATCATCTTCAAATATAACTGATAGTGACATAAGAACCATAAGAGCAACTCCTGGCATTCTATATGTGGATGGTATCGTTTCTGGCAGGGCAGACATTTCATTCAGCGGAGAAACTGCTTCATTATCCATTCAGGGGGTTGACACCTCTGTTTGGAAATTCATGATAACTACAAAGTTGGAATCCGGAAGGTATCTTACATCGGGTGACACTTCCGTAGCTGTAATTTCGAACAATGTTGCCCATGGCCTGTTTAAGCATGATGTCATGTTAAACAGCATAATTACGATAGGCGGGCACAGCTTTAGGGTTGTGGGAATATTACAATCGAGTACCGGTGGTTTTGGTGGAGGGGGCGGGTCCACAATTTATACATCAAAGGATGATGCAAGGAGAGTCATTACTAACCTTGATTTGGCATCAAACCAGTATTCGTCCATATCCGTCCAAACCGTTCAATCTGCCGACATGCAAACCGTGGTAAACCAGTTAACTAAAAACCTCATGCTGACAAGGCATGTCACAAACAAAACTCAGGACTTCACCGTTAGTTCAGCATTATCGGTGCAGCAGTCAATCAGTTCTGTCACATCGACAATAACATACTTTTTGGCAGGCATTGCGGGCATATCGCTGTTAGTAGGAGGAATAGGAATAGCGAACACAATGTTCATGTCGGTTATTGAAAGAACAAGGCAGATAGGTGTTTTGAAATCTTTGGGCGCAACGAATAACGAAGTCATGAAACTTTTTCTTACTGAATCTGCACTTCTGGGATTGATAGGCGGAATCATCGGCGTGGTTGTAGGAATTGCTTTGTCTGAGATGATTTCCCTGCTAGGAGTGCGCATGGGCTTCTTTGCAGCACGCGGCGGAGGCGGATTGCAAACAGTAGTTTCGCCGGAAGTAGTTCTTCTTGTAATAGGGTTTTCTCTTTTAATCGGAGCAGTTTCAGGTTTATTGCCTGCACGAAAGGCTTCTAAACTACAGCCAGTAGAAGCGCTGAGATATGAATAGATACCTAGAAACACCTGTTTATGCTTGAAGGTATCTGTTTATACCTGAAGGTACTTTACTAATTATATTGATTCGATAACTACTAACATGCTGCACGAGTTCAAATCCCACCTCCCGCACAAGATAAACCAAAAGATTTAATGATTCAATAGAGTTAATTTAATTATGATTCTAATAGACTTGCTCGGATATGTTGCAGGTATTCTTGTTGTAATATCTTTACTACCACAGGCAATGAAGAGTTGGAGAACTAAAAAAACAAGAGATATTTCTTTAGCACGATATGTTATTTATGTAACTGGATTAGTTCTCTGGGTTGCTTATGCAATTATTATTCAAAATGGTCCTGTAGCATTAATGAATAGCGTAGGATTATTTCTCGCTGTTATTATTTTGTATCTCAAATTAAGGTATGGATAATCATGTCCAATCTTTCAATGGGTTCAAATCCCACCTCCCGCATGAAATTATTCTAAGTTTAACTTTTAATGAAATAGTAAAACTTAAATAGTATAAAGTATAACTAAGAGATATGGAAAAGGTAAAAGTTTCACCAAAAGGCCAAATAGTAATCCCAAAAGAATTTAGAGATAAGTTTGGAATAAAAGAAGGAGAAGAGGTATTAGTTGAAGAAAGCAAGAAAGGTGTTTTAGTTATGAAAAAAGAAAGAAATCCTGTAAAAGAAATGGTTGGATTATTTGAAGGGAAGACAAGGAAATCTTCTGTAGAATTAGTCAGAGAAATCAGAAAAGAATGGGAAGCAAGACTACAAAGATTTGAAAAGGCTTAGATGATGAGAGTTTTAGTTGATACCGGAGTTTTTATTAATATTTTAAATAAAGAACCGAACTATGAAAATTCAGTTAAATTCCTCGAGAAAATACAAAGAAAAGAGATAGAAGGATTCATTAGTGTCACAACAATTGCAGAAATTATTTCAATATTTTACAGAATAAGTGAAGAAGAAACATTAATTGCAAAAACATGTATTGAAACTTTTATCAATGAGGATAGAATAGTTCCAATAATAAAGCGAATCGCAGAATTTGCTGGAAGAATTAAAGCAAGTTATAGTATATCTCTTGGTGATGCATTCATAGTTGCAACTGCTATTTTGGCTGGCTGCGAATGCTTAGTTTCATTAGACCCTGAAATTAAAAAAGTTGATTTGATTGATGTAAAAAAACCTAAGGAATTGGTATGAAGAAGAAAATTGAAAAAAGAAACGTAGTTTCTCTTTCAGTTGGTTCAAATCCCACCTCCCGCATAGAACACTAATTTTCTAATACCCGTCTAACGATTATTTATTTTTACGCAATCATTAGACATGTATTAGGAATGGGTTAAAAGAAAAAGAGTTGAAATCCGCCTGGTTCTCAAATTGTGAATAGCATATGGGCATATGGTCTTGTGGGTATATACATAATAGAAGGGTTAATGAGTTCTTGCGTAATGTCTCCCATCACACATCATTGGCTCTGCATTAAACATTTTTTCAAAAATTTCTTTACCTTTTTCATTCAATTCATAAACCATAATCTTCCCATTATAAGGTATCCTGCTCCGTACCTCATCTCTTCTAATCAATCCAGCCCTCCACAAAACTTCCATCTCAACTCTCATTCTTTCTATATCGTCTGGTTTCTTATCGACTGTCCAAGCCAAATGATAATCAGATTCATTTAAAGGATAAACAAACTCTTTTTCAAATTTAAAATGGCTCAAAGCTCTTATAGACCATGCTAAACTAGTCTTATCAACTTCATATAAAAGCCCTAATAATTCTTCAGACATAAAAACTAAATAACTGGATAAAGATTTAAATCAGTTTCTAACACCCCTTTAATAAAACTATAAATTCTAAAATCATTAGATAGGTGTTAGGAATGGGTAAAATCAGGACAAGTTAAATTCTGAATGGTTCTCAAAATAGTAAATGTGACCTTCAAAATTCAAGCGACCAAAACCTTTATAAATTCTGAGTTAAATATAATTAACATAAAATAGATTATAGGTTATGTTAATATGGCAAAAATTAAAGAGGTATTACAGGATTTGAATCCTTGGTGGAAAGAAGAATTTAAGATAGAATTTAAGGAAAGAGAAGTCTACAAACAAATTCAAAAGTTCATGTCTTTACCTCAAATAATAGCTCTCACGGGTTTGAGAAGAGTTGGAAAAACAACTTTAATGTTCAAAATTGTAGAAGACTGTATAAGAATTGGTTCTAATTCTAAGAGTATAGTCTACTTCTCATTCGACGAATTTAGAGAAGT